>ERZ1035025.385-NODE-385-length-30738-cov-23.969462_pt1 | contig 30738 bp, 29 predicted proteins | sample MGYA00520619_ERZ1035025 | MGnify/ENA primary metagenome ERZ1035025 (study PRJEB33766, sample SAMN09781742) | gut metagenome | biome: gut microbiome | host: Homo sapiens | place: Madagascar | study: EMG produced TPA metagenomics assembly of the PRJNA485056 data...
CTTTTACCTCTGTTTTTCTTAACTTAATGACATTGCAGCGAACTTGGTCGGTTGTTTGAGCCCGTAGGGCGAGTTACCGAAGGAAAGTTCGCGAATCAGCGACCTGTCAAAACGCCGTCAATGGAATTCGTTTTTCGTACTCCTATTTGTATTTCTATGTCTATTTATACTCACAGTCTACTGTCTGTTTTTCAAATTAAAATTATCGCAACTGCATCATCGCAAACATACAGATTCCAGAGAAAATTAGAACTACAATACTTCCTGATATATCTCTCAGAAAATGATTTTTTAGGCTGCTCTCTACAGAGTCTTTAACAGGAATTCTGTATGTTCTGATGATTTTATATAGAAGGAAAATTAAGACTGCTACATACAGAATATTCTGAAGCATTGCCTCTGCAACGATCATCAGTGCCATGTTTACAACTGCATATCCATAGTCATTCTTGTTGAGGTGTTCTTGCAGGAATCCTAATAAATATGCAATGAATGGATTCACCATGGCTACAAGGAACATAACTGTATAATGTGGATTCTGACTTAGGATTGTTTGTATATTTCCTGAAGCTCCACCTTTGGCGGTGAGGTAACCAAGGGCCATAAATGGGCTGACTGCAAGCAGTACTTTGATAATTGTAAATATACGTTCAATGGATGAATCCACTGCTACATTCTTCTGTATTGTTTTCATCATCGTTTTTCCCTCCTATTACAAGATCCGATTTATTTTAATTCTGGCCAGTAATCTTTGTTAGCTTCGATTAAGTCATCTAAGATCTGTTTTGCTACTTTTGCACTTGGTACTGTCTTAGATAATGTCAGTGCCTGCCATAACTTCTGATAGCTTCCTTCGATCCATGCTTCTACTGTCAGTTTTTCTACGCTTACCTGTTGTTCCATTAATCCTTTCTGGAACTGTGGGATTGCTCCCTGACAGATCTTCTCATATCCGTTGCTTCCTACGATACATGGGATCTCTACCATGGCTGTACGGTCAAAGTTCTCAACTGCACCTTCGTTTGGTACGATCAGTAAGAATCTTTCCTGTGTATTTTCTGCGATTGCACATGCTAAGTCTACGATATATGTTGCATGTGCATCTGGTTCGAATGCACTTCCGACTGCTGTTCCTTTTTCGATGATCTTTCTGCATTCTCCGAAGATGAACTTCTCTCTTCCATCCATAACTTCGTTCGCTCTTGTGTATTCTGGATTTGATGTCTCTACAACGTAATCTGGGAACAGATAGTATTTTAAGTATGTATTTGGAATTGTTTCTGGATCAACTGCATATACATCTCTTGCTTTCTGGAATGTATGTACCCAGCTTTCGTCTACATGCTGGTTAGAATCTGATAATGCATCTGCATATCCGTTTGCTGCCATATGTTTCTTGATCTCTGGCATTAAGTCATTTCCTTCAGAATCATAGATCTTGTTCCACCATCCGAAGTGGTTTAATCCATAGTATCCGTACTGCATTTCTTTTCTGGATTTTAATCCGACCATGTTTGCCATCTTTTCCATTAAGTCGATCGGCATATCACAGATATTTAAGATCTTGGAATCTGGTCTTAATCTTCTTGTTGCTTCTGCAACGATCGCTGCTGGATTTGAGTAGTTTAACATCCATGCGTTTGGTGAATATTTTTCCATGTAATCAAGGATCTCAATAACTCCACCGATAGAACGCATTCCGTAAGCGATTCCTCCTGGTCCACATGTTTCCTGTCCGAGTACTCCGTATTTTAGAGGGATCTTCTCGTCTTTTTCACGCATTGCGTATTTTCCGACACGGATATGTGCTAATACGAAGTCAATGTCTGTGAACGCTGTTTCTGGGTCTGTTGTATAATCAAATGCTACTTCTGGTGCATTTTCTTTTAAATAGATCTCACATGCTTTTGCAACTGTTTCCTGTCTCTCTGCATCGTTATCATAAAACTTGATGGAACGAATTGGGAATCTGTCCATATGATCTAAGAGCATCAATACGATACCTGGTGTAAATGTACTTCCACCACCTGCAACTGTAATTGAATATTTTTTCTTTGCCATTTTTCATTCCTCCTGAATGTTGTTTGTTTTTCTTTGTTGAGTTCATCATACTATCGTATTTATCCAGATACAATAGTTTCGCCTCATTCAGGAACGTATCATCAATGTTGTTTCATTTCACAAAATATGTGATTTTTCACAAATGGCTTATTTATGCGGTTTATCAATGTTTTTCTTCGTTGTTTTCTGTTATTGTTTCTTGTTTTTTCAATTGATGTTCCATGTATTTTAATGTCAGAAATTCGTTGACAATGAAAAAATGTAATGTCGAATAATAAAGGAATCCATACCCGATCGTATGTATTTCTTCTGACTGAAATGTCAAAACTTCATCTGCAAGATCATAAAATTCACCCTTGCCATGCATTGCGATTCCTATGATCTTTGCTCCCCTCTCTTTTGCACTCCTCATTTTGCGAATCTGTTTTTCATTCTGTCCAGAAAGGCTGTAGAAAATCACAAGATCATCTTCGGTAAATTTCTCTGAAAGAAGTTCATATTCACTTGCTCCTTCTATCGTATTGACAAAAATGCCTTGATACATAAACTTTTCCTTCAGATTCTGTGCCGCTAATTTCTGTGTCGCTCCTGAACCTTGTGTATAGATCCTGCTTGCAGATTCTATCAACTGGCAAACCTTATCCATATCCATATCCTCAAAACGCCGGATATTTGCTATATAACTGTTTGCATTTCGATCCATATCTTTTTCTTCATATAGGATCTCTGCTTTATCTTCCCATTTTAAGAAAGAACGCATCTCGCTATATCCAGAAAACCCAAGTTTCTTTGCAAATCGCAGGATCGTTGTATGTGATACATGACAAAAAACCGCCAGCTGCTGAATCGAAATCTGTTTACATTGTTCTTTATGACGCACGATATATGCCCATATTTGAAGATCATTTTCATTTAAAATGTCAAATTTCTTCTGTATTAATTCTTCCATATTCCTAGCTCTCATCAGACCGGCTCCTTTCCTCTAGATATTCTAAATAACGCAAAAACAGCATTTCCGCCAGAATATAATAAGATGTCATGGATTCATAGCGCCCTTTATACAAGTTTTGTTCTACAATTGTTGTTGATATGTATAAATTATAATTGCTGATCTCTGCCAATGGATTCTTCTTTTGTTTTGTGATCGAAATGATCGGTGTTCCTTTGATCCTTACTTTCTTGGCAAAATCTATCGTAGGATCTGCTTCTCCTGACACAGAAATGATCAAAACAAGATCATCACTATCTATATACTTTACTACCGTCTCATATTCTGTTACTCCACTAAAATCATAAAAACGCTTATCTGTAAAATAAAACAATCGTTTAAATTCCTTTGCAACGATCTTTTGTACCATACCTGTTCCATATACAAAAATTCGTTTTGCCTGATAGACCAGCTTACTGATCTCTCTAAAATCCTGCTGCACCATATCCTGCATCATTTCTTCATATGCGAGACAAACTTTTACAGCTTTGCTTGTATCTTGTTTCTTGTCATCATTTTCCATCTTAAGATGTACTTTGAACTCACCAAAGCCTTTTAAAGACAGCTTTTTTGTAAATCGAAGTACTGTCGTTCTGGATACATTACATTTTCTTGCAAGTTCTTCGATCGTCATATTTTCACATTGTTTTTTGTGTTTCTCCACATAGTCCCATATGTACAAGTCATTCTCGCTTAACCTGTCACTGTATTGGTTCAGTAGTTCTTCTAAATGCATATCTTCCTCTTCTCTTATGATGCAACCACGGCTTTGAAACATGTTCATTAAAAAACTGTACAAATGGCCCTGTTCCAAAAGCTGTGATCACTGTGCCTATTCCTATATTACCACCGAATATAAGAGCTATTATAACACATATAAGGTCTGTTGTAATCCTGCATAATTTAAAAGGGACTTTACTTATTTCATGAATTTGTACGCCTAATGCATCATATGGCGCACTTCCAAGTTCCGGTGTCATATAGATGGAGCATCCAAGACAGATACCTAAAATTGCTATAACGAGAAATAGAATTCTAATTCCAAGATTTTGAGGATTTTGAAAAAATATATGATACTTCGTTGTAAAAAAATCTACAAGTAAGCCTACTCCTGTCATATTCCATAACGTTCCAAATCCAAATACCGCACCTATTTTCTTTTTTTCTTTTACAACATGAATTATAAGCAGCATAAGGATCACTGCATTTACAAAAATCTGCCACACACCAAACGAAAATGGCAGATGTGCACTCACTGACATATTCATGCAACTGAATGGATCCACCCCAAATCCTGATAAATTCAACACAGCCACACTGAATCCTATCAATACAACTCCAATAAATGCCATAAAGTATCTTTTCATTTTTATATCCTTTCTTTTAAAAAGGGACCTTGCTCTCGCAAAGTCCCTCTTCTTTAAACTTTAATTCATATAACTATTTAGAAATCTTGTATAAAACATCTCCAATGTTTACATGACCTTCTGTCTTTACAAATTCAATCTTATACTCATCCATTGCTGTCAAAACGATCGGTGTAACCGTTTCTTTTCCTTTGGATTTCACAAAATCCAGATCAATGGATCCCATTAGTTCACCTGCGTGAACTTCATCTCCTACGGAAATATCAAGATCAAATCCTTCTCCATTTAATTCTACCGTATCCATTCCGATATGCATGAGAACTTCGGCTCCATTGTCTAATACAAATCCTATGGCATGTTTTGTATCAAAGATTGACGCTACTTTTCCATCCACTGGAGCATATAGATTTCCCGCATCTGGCTCGATGGCTACTCCATCTCCCATTAGTTTGTCAGAGAACATAGGGTCATTTACTTTCTCTAATGGAAGGACTGTTCCTTCAAAATATGCTTTGATCTCAATTGCATCATCTTTCTTTTTCTTCTTAAAAAATAACATCTTTCTTCACCTTTCTTCCCATGCATATGTTTTGGTTTCTTATTTTAATTCTGGCCAGTAATCTTTGTTAGCCTCGATCAGGTCATCTAAGATCTGTTTTGCTACTTTCGCACTTGGTACTGTCTTAGATAATGTCAGTGCCTGCCATAACTTCTGGTAGCTTCCTTCGATCCATGCTTCTACTGTCAGTTTTTCTACGCTTACCTGCTGTTCCATTAATCCTTTCTGGAACTGTGGGATTGCTCCCTGACAGATCTTTTCGTATCCGTTGCTTCCTACGATACATGGGATCTCTACCATGGCTGTACGGTCAAAGTTCTCAACTGCACCTTCGTTTGGTACGATCAGTAAGAATCTTTCCTGTGTATTTTCTGCGATTGCACATGCTAAGTCTACGATATATGTTGCATGTGCATCTGGTTCGAATGCACTTCCGACTGCTGTTCCTTTTTCGATGATCTTTCTGCATTCTCCGAAGATGAACTTCTCTCTTCCATCCATAACTTCGTTCGCTCTTGTGTATTCTGGATTTGATGTCTCTACAACGTAATCTGGGAACAGATAGTATTTTAAGTATGTATTTGGAATTGTTTCTGGATCAACTGCATATACATCTCTTGCTTTCTGGAATGTATGTACCCAGCTTTCGTCTACATGCTGGTTAGAATCTGATAATGCATCTGCATATCCGTTTGCTGCCATATGTTTCTTGATCTCTGGCATTAAGTCATTTCCTTCAGAATCATAGATCTTGTTCCACCATCCGAAGTGGTTTAATCCATAGTATCCGTACTGCATTTCTTTTCTGGATTTTAATCCGACCATGTTTGCCATCTTTTCCATTAAGTCGATCGGCATATCACAGATATTTAAGATCTTGGAATCTGGTCTTAATCTTCTTGTTGCTTCTGCAACGATCGCTGCTGGATTTGAGTAGTTTAACATCCATGCGTTTGGTGAATATTTTTCCATGTAATCAAGGATCTCAATAACTCCACCGATAGAACGCATTCCGTAAGCGATTCCTCCTGGTCCACATGTTTCCTGTCCGAGTACTCCGTATTTTAGAGGGATCTTCTCGTCTTTTTCACGCATTGCGTATTTTCCGACACGGATATGTGCTAATACGAAGTCAATGTCTGTGAACGCTGTTTCTGGGTCTGTTGTATAATCAAATGCTACTTCTGGTGCATTTTCTTTTAAATAGATCTCACATGCTTTTGCAACTGTTTCCTGTCTCTCTGCATCGTTATCATAAAACTTGATGGAACGAATTGGGAATCTGTCCATATGATCTAAAAGCATCAGTACGATACCTGGTGTAAATGTACTTCCACCACCTGCGACTGTGATTGAATATTTTTTCTTTGCCATTTCTTCTTTCCTCCGAATTTATACTAATGATTATAATAATGTTTCAAATACTTCTCTGACACTAGGAACTTTTAATCCAACGATAACCTGATATGCTTTTCCATTGATAGAACATCCATGTGTTCCGATTGCTTTGAAATAAGGATCGTCTTTACATAATGTTTCATCTTTTACGTTGACACGTAATCTGGTTGCACAGTTTGTTACATCAACGATATTGTCTTTTCCTCCAAGTCCTTCAAGGATCAGTTCACATAATTCAAGCTTAGGATCTCCTGCTTTTCCACCTTTTTCTGCCTGTTTGTTTCTGAATTTTTCTTTTGATCCAAATTCAATCTCTGCTTCGTCTTCACGTCCTGGTGTTTTGAAATCAAATTTTAAGATCAGGAATCTAAACACTACAAACCAGATCGCTGTAAAGATCAGACCGATAACCAATTCTAATAAATACTGCTGCCAGTGATTTCTCATTAATGGAATCAAGTTCAGTGATGCGATCTCGATCAGACCACCTGAGTTGATACCAACGATTCCTGCAAGCCACATAGTTGTTGCCAGTGTTGCTGCTAAAAATGCATGAACTACGAATAACATAGGTGCTACGAATAAGAATGTAAATTCAATTGGTTCTGTAACTCCACATACGATTGCTGTTAATGTGATAGGTAATAACAGTGCAAATACTTTTTTCTTTTTCTCTGGTTTTGCTGTGCTGTAGAATGCTAATGCTGCTCCAAGACATCCGAACATTTTTGCAAATCCACTTGCTGTAAATCCTGCTTCTGGACAGAAAGATTTTAAAGATGCTGTGGATGCTGCGATCTGTGGTAATAATTTTGCCCAGTAAGCATATAATCCGCCAGGTACAACAACGTTATCATAGTAGAATGGTGAGTATAACAGATGATGTAATCCAAATGGAATCAGTGCTCTTTCAAGGAAGTTGAATACAAAGATTCCGATAGCTCCTGCACTCTTTACAAATCCCTGGAATGCTGTGATTCCTAACTGAACTTTTGGCCAGAAGGCACATGCTAATACTGCAACTGGGATCATTACGAAGAATCCGATCATGAATACGAATGTTGATCCTGAGAATGAACCAAGCCATTCAGGAAGTTCTGTATCAAAAAATCTGTTATGTAGATAAATTACGATTCCGGATACTGCTAAAGCTCCAACCATACCCATATCCAGTGTTTTGATACTTGCGATCATTGCAAGTCCGCTTGTTCCACCGACTTCCGCATTCATGTTAACTCCGAATACTCCACCCCACTGAGTTAAGATCGTGTTTACAAAATAGTGGAAAGTCATATATAAAACTAATGCTTCCATGCAACATCTTGCATTTTGTTTCTTTGCCATTCCGATTGGCAATGATACTGCGAATAACAATGGTAACTGGTTAAATACTGTCCATCCACCTTGTAGGAATACGTTCCAGCATTTGTACCACATGCTTGTTGGTGCTGCCAGACTTCCCATGATGGCCTGTGTTGTGAACAGTGTTCCGATTCCGACAGAGATACCTGCGAAAGCGAACAGAAGTACCGGGGTAAACATGGCACCTCCAAATTTTTGAATCTTCTGCATCATTTTTCAATTCACTCCTTTTCAAAAAGTTTTCTCTACACTCTTTGTTTTTTCTACACTCTTTTTATAATTCGTTTTAAATACCGGTATTTCTTAACTACAAGCAAATAATAACAGGATAGATATTTTTTCTCAATAGATTGTACTCGTTTAGAAACACGGTGTAACACTTTATGATTTTTCACATTTTACGTGAAACGTCACACCCTTCCTTAAAAACCACGTATTTAAGCCATTTATGCGTGTCATTTTCCACCTGCTTTAATGTAAAAAAAAACCAGATGTGAAACCTGTTCACACCTGGTTCATGTTCCATTTCTACCTGATCTTTTTAATACACATGTTTTTTTATATAATCTAAAAACTGTTTTTGAGCATAATCAAGCGGCTTATTTTTTCTATAAAACAATGAGATCATAGAATGATATTCATCTTCTAATAGGATCATTTTCACCCCATCGCACTTTGCTTCTTTATACACTGTCGGAAATGTGATCGTAACCCCGACCCCTTCACTTACAAAGCTCATGATCGTATTAGCCTGTGGAAATTCAAAAGCGATATTCGGTTGAAATCCTGCTTTCTCACATGCTTTATAGAAAACTTCATAACTTCCACTTCCTTTTTCAGGGAATATAAAATTATCGTTGCATAATTCTTTTAACTGAATCTTTTTTCTTCCATAAAGTGGATGTTTTTCATGTAAAACTGCACATAGGCGGTCATCATATAATGGCGTAAAACGATATTTTTTCTGATCTTCCATCGTATTTTCTCTTAAGATCAAAAAATCATAAGAATCCGCGTTTTCCTGTATTTCACTTGCAATTCTTTCGTCTATGACAAGTTTAATATCCGGATAATGCTTCTTAAAATCAGCCACCAGCCTTGCAAAATGATACGGCGCAAGCACTGGCATACATCCAATTTTGATTTCTCTGTTTTTCTGCACATTTTTTAGCATTTCCTCATAAGTTGCTGTCATCTCTTTTGCATATGTCAGAAAAACCTCTCCTTCTTTTGAGAGCTCAAATCTTCGGGTATTCCTTCGGATCAAAGTAACTCCCAGTTCATTTTCCAGTTTTCTGATCTGCTTTGACAAAGCTCCTTGTGTCATATTGCAGGCATACCCAGCTTCTGTGAAATTCTTTTGTTTGCATAGTTCCATATAATAATATAGCTGCTGTATTTCCATTTCTATCCTCTTTCATGATCATATATTCCTACATGGAATATATCAAATCTCAACTGGAATTGCAATATATAACCGTCCCTCTATATAATAAGAGTCACAAAAGAGATATAGATGAATGAAAATATAAAATTTTAAGAAAGGATTGAAGATATTATGAAAAACGAAAAAAGATTTTTTTACCATAGATTATTGTTTTATATCTTAGGACTGCTGATCATGTCTGTTGGTTCTAATTTATTTTTAAAAGCAGCTCTTGGAGTTGCACCCAGCTGTACAATGGCTTTAACTTTAAGTTATCTTTCTCCAGTTCACAGTTATGCATTATTTAACTTCCTGATCAACTCTACATTCTTGATCTGTGAAGCACTTGTTCTTCGTGAATTTGGAAAAATGCAGTTTATTCAGCTTGGTTTAACTTTTGTTTACTCTTTATTTATTGAATTTACCTCTTATGGTTTATTCTTTATTACACCACATGGACTGGCAGCAAAGGTTTTATTATCTATCATCGCCTGTGCTGTATTATCAATTGGTGTTGGTTTCACGATCAGCTCCGGATTTGCTGTTATGCCAATGGAAGGACTGGTTAAGAGTATCGCAGAAAAGAAAAATGTAAGCTTTGGTGCTGTCAGAGTTTGTCTGGAAGTTTTATTTACAGTATGTTCTACAATTGCTTCCTTTGTACTGCTCCCAGAATTACCATCTGTTGGAATTGGAACTGTGATCGCTGCTTTCTTAAGCGGAAATATCACAAATGTATTTTCTTCACTGTTCCATAAGAGAATCAATGCTTACCTTGGATTTCAGGCATAATTTTTAACTTAACAATATACAATAAAGAAAAACCGTAATTCCAAAAGAACCTCTTGGAATTGCGGTTTTTTGCTGTATTCTACTTTATTTGGTCTTTGGTTATTCCCACGGATTGATTTGCTGATCTGTCGGTACAACTTTAATCTTTTTTGAAATCGTTATCTTTGTTCCTGTCTTTAATTTTGCAGAAATCGTAGTTGTTCCAGCTTTCTTTCCTGTGATCTTTCCTTTCGAATCAACTGTTGCTACCGATGGTTTACTGCTCTTCCATGATGTAAAAGAAGATGCGTTAATGACTGTTGGATAAACTCCGTATTCTTTCATCTTCTTTCCTTGATATGTTGGTTTCATCGGCATTGTTTCTGTTTCCCATATTGTGCCGTATCTGCTGTTCATTTTTAAATAACTTTTCTTTAAATATTCATTCTTTGTCACAATATTTTTTGTAAATTTCTTTTTCTTTTTGGACTTCTCTACTTTACCTGCTTTAGAACTACTAAAATCTAATACCCATGTATTCGCATCATATCCGTCTTTTGTCACAACTGTAATTGCTGCAACCCCTACGCTCTTTGCATTAGAAAGCAGAATTCCCTTTTTATGTGAGGAAGAATTCATCCATCCTTTTACAATCTGTTTTGGTGTCATTCCCGCAGATTGTGCACAGTTTTCGTAGATGATCTTTTTGTTGATTGTTTTTGCAAGTTTGCCATTTGGTCTTCTATGCGGACTTGTCTCAGGAATATAGATCGTTGTCTCAAATCCACGGGTAATTGCTGAATTGGTCAGTCCCTGATCCATCTTTAATGCTTTGCGCCCATATTTCTTGCGGTATTTATTCACCTCTTTTAGAACCTTCTGGGCATCATTATAATTTTGATATCCTGTGACTGACAGCTTTCCAGTCGATGCTGCCTCTACCTCCGTCTGAGCAGCTCCCGCTGTCGTAAATAACATCGCTGCTGCCAATGCAACACTTGCAATCCTCCTTGATAATTTCCTCATAAGTTTCTCCTTTCATACTTTTTCTTTTGCATTTATTTATATGATTTGTGCACAAATATCATTTAAACAACATCTCTCGCAATGCGGTTTCGTTCTTGCCGTACAGACATCCCTTCCATGCCACACCAGTCGATGACAAAAATCGCTTCCTTCTTCCGGTGGAATGATCTCCCATAATGCCATCTCTACCTTCTTTGGATCTTTGATGCCATCCACTAATCCGATCCTGTTTACAAGACGGATGCAATGTGTATCTGTTACGATCGCAGGCTTTCCAAAGACATCTCCCATGATCAGGTTTGCACTCTTTCTTCCAACTCCCGGCAAACTTAAAATAGATTTAAAATCTGTTGGGATCTTGCAGTCATATTCGTCTCTCAAGACTTTCATACACTTACTGATATCCCTCGCCTTACTCTTCCCAAGTCCGCATGGACGCACGATCTCCTCAATATCCGCAACATCTGCAGCTGCTAAGGCTTCTACTGTTGGATATTTTTCAAATAAACCTTTGACTACAACATTTACTCTGGCATCTGTACATTGGGCTGCCAATCTTACACTGACTAACAGTTTCCATGCCTGATCATATTCAAGTGTACAGTCTGCATCTGGATATTCATTTTTTAGACGTTCGATCACTTCTAGTGCTAATTCTTTTTTGTTCATTTATTGAACCCCCTTAAAGGTCTTTTTATTTTCTTTTTTATCATAATTATACCTTACATTTCTGAAACATCCAACATATATGTTCTTAGTTTTAATTGACATTTATATTTATTTTTGCTAATATATTCCATGTAAATATTTTACAGATTGTCTGAGTTTCTTCTTTCATCTGTTATCACACCAAATATTTATCTAATCTTATTTATCTATTCATTTATTATTTTTTCTATTGAATAGCACTTGTCACAATTTACATTTCCGTATAAAATGAAAGGAGATACTTATGAACCAAAACAAAAAATCGCTGCAGGATTTAACTTTACTTGACCGTTTCTTATTTGCTGAGGTCATGGAAGATTCCAAAACATTTGAAAATATATTGTCCATTATTCTTGGAGAAGATATTTCTATTAAGTGGCATCCGCAATCCGAACACGAAAAACGGACTTCCCCTCTAAGGAGACAAGTTCGACTGGATGTATGGGCAGAAGATGAGACTGATACCGTTTATAATGTAGAAGCACAAAAGGAAAACACTAAAAATCTTCCTCACCGAAGTCGTTTTTATCAGGCATTGATCGATTCAAAACTGCTAGCTCCAGGAGAAGTAGATTTTTCAAATATGAAAGACTGCTATTCTATTATCATTGCACCTTTCGACCTTTTTGGAAAAAATCTATATCAATATACTTTCCAAATGACCTGCAATGAAACTGGACAACCTTTAGAAGATGGTGCTATCCGTATTTTCTTAAATACGCATGGTAAAAACCCAGAAGCTATCAGTCCTGAATTAAAAGAACTTCTATATTACATGGAACATACAACCGAAGAATTCCCTAGTTCTACAGAACGCCTTAAAGAAATCAAAGACCACGTCAATGTTGTGAAATCCAGCGAGGAGATTGGAGTGAAATATATGCAGGAATGGGAAGAAAAGATTCTTGAAAAGCAAAAAGCCCGAGCGGAAGGACTTGCTGAAGGTAGAGCTGAAGGAAAGACTGTTGGTAGAACCATTGAACAAATCCACATAATCAAGAAAAAAATTCTAAAATCTAAAAATTTAACTCAAATTGCAGATGAATTAGAAGAGGATTCCAAAAATATTGAAGATTTATATAACTGTGTAAAAGAACATCTCCAGGAAACCAATGAATCTATTTATGATTTTTATATCAATTCGATTAAAAGCCAATAATTAAAAGACCTCTCTATTAATCAGAGGGGTCTTTTTTTATTTTCATATTCTAACGTCCTAAAATCACATCCATATCCTGCTCAGGCGCCGTAATTGGTCTCAAATCATACTGCTCCACCAATATCTTAACCACCCCTTCTGATAAAAATGCTGGCAATGTCGGTCCTAAATACATTTTTTTAATACCCAAAGATAATAATGTCAGTAAAATACAAACTGCTTTCTGTTCATACCAAGAAAGCACTAATGTTAATGGCAGATCATTGATGCTGCATTCAAACACTTCTGCAAGTGCTGCTGCCACTTTAATCGCACTATACGCATCATTACACTGTCCCATATCAAGAATTCTTGGCAATCCATCAATTTCTCCAAGATCGATATCATTAAAGCGGTATTTCCCACATGCAAGGGTCAAAACGAGAGAATCCATCGGTGTCTGTTTGACAAATTGTGTATAGTAATTACGTCCTGGATGTGCTCCATCGCAGCCTCCTACAAGGAAGATATGCTTGATCGCTCCTTTTTTGATCGCACTTACGATCTTTTCAGCATTTGCAAGAACCGTTCCGTGTGCAAATCCAGTGGTCAGAATATGTCCTCCATTAATTCCACTCATACTATGATCATGCTCATATCCGCCTAATTTCAATGCCTGCTCGATCAATGGAGTAAAATCTTTTGTTCCATCTTCTTTTCGCTCTACATATTTTAACCCTTCATATCCAACAACTGAAGTCGTATAAATACGATCCTCATAACTTTCTCTTGGCGGCATCAGGCAATTTGTTGTAAATAAAACGGGCGCCGGAATGTTTTCAAATTCCTGCTGCTGACTCTGCCATGCAGTACCAAAATTCCCGACAAGATGCTTATATTTCTTAAGCCCCGGATATCCATGTGCTGGAAGCATCTCTCCATGGGTATAAATATTGATTCCCTTGTCTTTGGTCTCTTCCAGCAACTGATGAAGATCCTCAAGATCATGTCCGGAAACAACAATAAATGGTCCTTTTTTAATATCCGTATTCACTTTCGTTGGCACTGGAGTTCCAAATGTTTCTGTATTCGCCCGGTCTAAAAGCTCCATACATTTTAAATTCACCTGCCCAAATTCCATGATCAAAGAAAGCCATTCCTCCGACGTATGTTCTTCATCGATCTCTGACAGTCCATGAAAAAACCACTCCGTCACCTCGTCATCTTCATATCCAAGATTCAGACTGTGATGTGCATAAGCTGCCATACCCTTTAAACCAAAAAGCAATGTAGACCGAAGCGAAACAATGTCCGTATCCCCCTCCCACAACTTCACTTTCGGCTTATCCGCACCGCCAAGATCCTCAATCTCCTTGCGAACCCGATCCATAAACTTCCTGATCGCACCATTATCAAAATTCACATTCGTAAGCGTCGTAAACAACCCATCCATCACCAGCCGATCTGCCTCTTTTGTCCGATGCATCTGTTTCACCGCTTTCGCCAACCGGATCAACTCATAAACCAACTCATCCTGCAACAGGGCCGTTTCCGGCTGCTTCCCACAAACACCCGTCACAACACACCCTTTATTTCCTGCGGTTTGCTGACACTGAAAACAAAACATATCTGCCATAATATTTCTCTCCTTTTTTGTCATAATAGAAATAATATGTGCAGATTTCTTTACTTTATTCAATCTTGTATGAATCTTCCTAAAGTATTTCTCTCTAATTTCAACATACTATATTTTATTGCCAATAACCTTCACGTATATGATAAAAAATAAATAAAAAACCGGAATCACAGCATTGGAATTTTGCCATATTTTGAATAAATTCGCAGCCCAATTGGACGAATGTCTGAGCTTAGAAGTCTATAGATTTCTACATACTTCAAAGCGAGTTTTCATAGGAAATTGGGCGGATCAGCGACTTGTTCAAAATATGAGCAAAATTTCACAGCTGCGATTCCGGTTTCTTATTTATTTTTTATCATATACTCAAAGACTATATACCAATCAAATACTACTTATCAGAAATCTGCGCATGTAACCCCTGAAGTGAATTCACCTCTTCATTCTGATCTGCATGTGCTTTCACATAAGCGATTCCTTCTGCTGCCGCTTTCGCTGCCGCAATTGTTGTATAATATGGAATCTTAGCTTTGATCGCACCTTTTCTTAAGTAACTGTCATCGTTTACACTGTCTTTTCCAACTGGAGAGTTTACAATAATGTCGATATCTCCATTTGTAATAAGATCAAGAATGTTTGGTCTTCCTTCACTTAATTTATTTACTTTCTCAGCTTCAATTCCAGCTTCATTGATCAGTTTGCATGTATTTTCTGTTGCAAGAATCTTAAATCCGTCGTCTGCGAATGCTTTTGCTACTTCTACGACTTCTTCTTTATCTTTGCGGTTTACAGAGATTAAAACAGTTCCTTCTAATGGAAGTTTGGATCCAACACCTTCCTGTGCTTTGTAGAAAGCTTCTCCATAAGATTTTGATAATCCAAGTACTTCTCCTGTAGAACGCATTTCTGGTCCTAAGACAGGGTCTACTTCCTGGAACATGTTGAATGGGAAGGCTGCTTCTTTGACTCCATAGTATGGAATTGCCTGTTCTTTTAATTCTGGTACTGGTGATGGTTTTCCTGTTAATTCAGATGTGATGATCTGTGTTGCCAGTGGTACCATTCTCACGTTACATACTTTGGATACCAGAGGTACTGTACGGGATGCACGTGGGTTTGCTTCTAATACATAGACTTTACCGTCTTCAATCGCATACTGCATGTTCATAAGTCCTTTGACATGCATTTCTTCTGCGATCTTTCTTGTATATTCCTTGATCGTTTCTAAGTTTTCTTTTGAAATATGAACGGATGGAAGGATACAAGCAGAATCTCCTGAGTGAACTCCTGCAAGTTCAATATGTTCCATAACCGCTGGTACAAATGCGTGTGTTCCATCACTGATCGCATCTGCTTCACATTCCATTGCATGATTTAAGAATCTGTCGATCAGGATTGGGCGGTCTGGTGTTACACCAACGGCTGCTTTCATATATCCTGTCATGCTTTCGTCATCATAGACAACTTCCATTCCACGTCCACCAAGAACGTAAGAAGGTCTTACCATCACTGGATATCCGATCTTTCCTGCAATTTCTAATGCTTCTTCTACTGTTGTTGCCATTCCTGATTCTGGCATTGGAATCTCTAATTTGTCCATCATTTCACGGAACAGATCACGGTCTTCTGCAAGATCAATGACAGATGGAGATGTTCCAAGGATCTTCACACCATTTTTCTCAAGTTCTGCTGCGATATTCAGTGGTGTCTGTCCACCGAACTGTGCGATCACTCCTAATGGCTTTTCTTTATTGTAAATGCTTAATACATCTTCAACTGTTAATGGCTCGAAATATAATTTATCGGATGTATCGTAGTCTGTAGATACTGTTTCTGGGTTACAGTTTACGATAATTGTCTCAAATCCCATTTTCTTTAATGCCTGAGATGCATGTACACAACAGTAGTCAAATTCGATACCCTGTCCGATACGGTTTGGTCCGCCACCTAAGATCATGATCTTCTGTTTGTCTGTGGATACTGGGTTCTTGTCTTCTGCATTGTATGTTGAATAATAGTAAGCGCTGTCTGGTGTTCCACTTACATGGACACCTTCCCATGCTTCTTCTACACCGATGGAGATACGTTTATTTCTGATATCTTCTTCTGGAATCTCTAATAACTGACTTAAATATTTGTCAGAGAATCCATCTTTCTTCGCTGCTGTTAACATTTCATCGGATGGCATGCTTCCTTTGCATGCAAGAAGTGCTTCTTCTTCCTCAACTAATTCTTTCATCTGCTCGATAAAGTATGTTTTTACTTTTGTCAGTTCAAAGATTTCTTCAACAGTAGCACCTTTTCTTAATGCTTCGTACATGATGAAATGACGTTCGCTTGATGGTGTCACTAATTTCTTTAATAATTCTTCTTTTGTCAGAGTATCAAAGTTTTTGGCATGTCCAAGTCCATAACGTCCTGTCTCTAAGCTTCGGATCGCTTTCTGGAATGCTTCTTTGTATGTTTTACCGATACTCATAACTTCACCAACGGCACGCATCTGTGTTCCAAGTTTGTCTTCGACACCTTTGAATTTCTCAAATGCCCAACGTGCAAACTTGATAACAACATAGTCACCGTCTGGTACGTATTTATCTAATGTTCCATATTTTCCACATGGAATATCTTTTAATGTAAGTCCTGCAGCAAGCATTGCAGAAACTAAAGCGATCGGGAATCCTGTCGCTTTGGATGCTAATGCGGAAGATCTTGATGTTCTTGGGTTGATCTCAATAACGATGATACGGTCTGTCACTGGATCATGTGCAAACTGTACATTTGTTCCACCGATAACCTGTACAGAATCGACGATCTTGTATGCCTGTTCCTGTAATCTCTTCTGGCATTCTTCAGAGATTGTAAGCATTGGTGCGGAACAGAAAGAGTCTCCTGTATGAACACCTAATGGGTCGATATTCTCGATGAAGCAGACTGTGATCATATTTCCTTCTGCATCACGAACAACTTCTAATTCTAATTCTTCCCATCCAAGAATGGATTCTTCAACAAGTACCTGCCCAACTAAACTTGCCTGAAGTCCTCTTGCCATAACTGTCTTTAATTCTTCTTTGTTGTATACCAGTCCTCCACCGGCTCCACCCATTGTGTAAGCTGGACGAAGTACAACTGGGTATCCAAGCTCATCAGCGATCTTAAGTCCATCTTCCACGCTGTAAGCAACTTCGCTTCGTGCCATCTCGATTCCAAGTTCATCCATTGTCTTCTTGAACTCAATACGGTCTTCTCCACGTTCAATACTATCTACCTGTACACCAATTACTTTGACATTATACTTATCTAAAATACCCTTTTTATATAATTCTTCGCATAAATTTAATCCAGACTGCCCACCTAAGTTTGGAAGTAAGGCATCTGGACGTTCCTTTGCGATGATCTCCTCTAAACGTTCTGCGTTCAGCGGTTCAATGTAAGTTACGTCAGCTGTTTCCGGATCTGTCATGATCGTTGCTGGGTTTGAATTGACCAATACGATCTCATATCCAAGTTTACGAAGCGCTTTACACGCCTGTGTTCCCGAATAGTCAAATTCGCATGCCTGACCGATGATGATCGGACCAGATCCAATGATCAACACTTTGTTAATATCTGTTCTCTTTGGCATAAAAAAATTTCCTCCTTTAGACTTTGTTATTATTATATAAGAAAATCGGAGAAATCGGAATCATTTTATGAAGTTTTTGTAAAAAAGAGATTGTAAAACAGTATTTTGCATACCATTTTACAATCTCTCTTCTACAATTTCTCTATGATCTTTTTCTTATACTGTAAGAATTCTTCTGTCAGATTAAAATCTTTTCTTCTTGGCTTTGGTTCCCTGATTATGATCTCTTCTGTGATCTTTCCAGAATTCCGGCGTGACTCACTCAAAAATATATATTATATTTCTTCATTCCTACGCTGGCATGATCCAGATCAGGTAATAAGGGTTAAAGATCTATGACTCTTACTCTCAGCCGTTAAAACATGGCACCCCCTGAATTTCCTATATATTAGCTTGTTCATTATAATATGATTCCACCCATTATTCAACCATCAACTTTAGATTCTCTTACCAAATCGTAAGAATTTCTTAATGACAGTTTATAAATCGTTTATATTTGTTTATATTCTGTATATTGAATCTCGAAATGGAAATGATTATACTATAACCATACCTCAAGGAAAGACCTAAAAGATAAGACAAAATAAGAATTTCAGGAAACATCCTACAGGTATAGTTTTTTCATATATATTTTTAATCCTCTCTTTTCAAAGAAGAAAACCATCATACCCCAGATGGTTTTCTTTTATTTTATCTAAAATCTCTTTTTTCATAAAAATTGTCTTAAAATGCATAATTCCTTATTCTTGCTTTTCATTTTTTCCTATAATATAATGTTTGATGTCACTTTTTTATCGATTTTCAATAAAGAAAGGAGCGTATGTTTTTACATACGGGAAAAACTATGTTGGAAAACTTATTTAAATTAAAGGAGAACAATACCTCCGTAAAAACAGAAGTCATTGCTGGTGTTACTACATTTATGACAATGGCTTACATCCTTGCGGTAAACCCAAGTGTACTTTCTGCAGCTGGTATGGACCCTACAGCCGTCTTATTAGCTACATGTATCGCTTCCTTTATCGGAACTTTATGTATGGGACTTACTGCAAACCTTCCATTCGTACTTTCCGCTGGTATGGGATTAAACGCTTATCTTGCTTATACTGTTGTTGGTATGATGGGATATCACTGGCAGGTTGCTTTACTTGCTGTATTTGTTGAAGGTCTGATCTTCATCGTATTATCTTTAACAAATGTCCGTGAAGCGATCTTTGATGCAATTCCTTTAAACCTGAAAAAAGGTGTTTCTGTGGGAATCGGTATCTTCATTGCCTTTATCGGTCTTCAGAATGCAAAACTTGTTATTGGAAATGACTCTACATTATTATCTATCACTGACTTTACAAAGAACTTCCATTCTGCCGGAATCTGTTCTTTACTTGCAGTTATCGGATTACTGATCACAGTCATTCTTTACATCAAAAATGTACCTGGATCTATCCTGATCGGAATCCTTGCTACATGGATCATCGGAATGATCTGTCAGGTTGCAGGAGTTTATGTTCCTGATGTTAAATCTGAATATTACAGCCTGTTCCCAACATTTGCAATGACAGATTTCTCAAAATTAGGAGAGACTTTCGGTAAATGCTTCCAATATGATTTAAGCAAAGTTGGTATCTTTAACTTTATTGCCGTTGTATTATCTTTCTTATTTGTCGATCTATTTGATACACTCGGAACTTTAGTTGGTGTCAGCACAAAAGCTGGAATGCTTGACGAGGAAGGAAAACTTCCTGGAATCAAACCTGCATTAATGTCTGATGCGGTTGCTACAACAGCTGGTGCTGTTCTTGGTACTTCTACTGTTACAACATTCGTTGAATCTTCTTCTGGTGTTGCCGCTGGTGGACGTACTGGTTTAACAGCCGTTGTGGCAGGATTCTTATTCCTGATCTCAACATTATTTGCACCGATCTTTACAGCAATCCCATCTTTTGCAACAGCCCCAGCGCTGATCATGGTTGGATTCTTAATGTTTGGAGCAATCTCTGATATTAAATTTACAGATGATAATATGACAGAAGCAGTACCTGCTTATCTTTGCATCATTGCAATGCCATTATTCTACAGTATCTCTGAGGGAATCTCTATCGGGATCATCTCTTATGTAATCTTAAATGTAGTTTGTGGAAAAGCTAAGAAGATCACACCTTTAATGTATGTATTGGCATTCTTATTTATCTTGAAATATGCAGTCCTATAACAATCCATTATGGTATAGAAAAAGACCGTATCGCAATTTGATCGATACGGTCTTTTTGATATTCATATAAATTCTTATTTTACAATTCTTCTTACACCCCATACGGCTCTGTAATCTGCTGTAGATGTATGGATTCCTGTCTTTTCACTTCCTGCATGAACTACCTTATTGTCTCCAATATAAATTCCTACATGTCCAACTCCGTCTTTTTCCTGATAACAGATCAAATCCCCAGGTTGTTTATTGGCCCATGATACGGATGTTCCACAACTTCTCTGGTCAATAGAACTGTGTGGCAGAGAATATCCGAAGTGTTTATATACCTGCATTGTAAATCCTGAACAGTCAACTCCATTTGTAAGACTCTCTCCACCCCATTTATAAGGATTTCCAACGAACTGTAATGCATAATCTACAACCTGCTGTCCTGTTGCAGAAGAACTTGTTGAAGATGATTTTGATGTTGATAGATACTGTGAACTTACATAACAATAATTTCCGCTATATTTTACAGTTGTCCATCCTGACTTCTCTCCATAGCATGTAATACTTGTCCCTTTGGAATAAGATCCTACTTTATCTGCACTTGTTGATGGCTGTTTTCGAATACTGAGAGAGCTTGCTGTCACATAACGTGTATATGTACTGCTTGCTGATCCTGTAGCTATCACTGGTTTCTTTTTGGCTAAATATTTTGTTGATACATAATATTTAGCTTTTCCATATTTTACTTGTGTCCAGCTGTTTTTTTTCTTATAACATGTAACTTTCTTTCCCTTTTTATAAGATCCTACAACCTTTCCTTTTGATGATGCTTTCTTTCGTACGCATAATGAATTCGCTGTTACATATCTTGAATAAGATGCATATACTTCATGCTTCTTAGAAATTGTTAAAAATGTAAGCATACAACATATGCTTAATACACAACAAACCGTAGTTTTGATGATTCTGTTTTTCATATTTCCTCCTTTTACCCTATTTCAACAACTCTTTTATTCTACTACGGCTCACCCAATTTGTAAATGTTTTTGTAATAATTCCTTAACAATTATAATGTTAAATAAAAGAAGGAATCCGTATCATCAAAAACTTAATTTCACGGATTCCTTCTTTGTATGTATTTAGGATTTTATAACTTTATTTTACAATTCTTCTTACACAATTCACAGATCTATAATTCGCTGTAGATATATGAATTCCTGTTGCTGTACTTCCAGCATGTACGACCTGATTATTACCGATATAAATACCGACATGGCCAATTCCATTGATTGCATTATAACAGATCAGATCTCCCACCTTTTTGTTGCTCCATGAAACAGATGTCCCATAACTTCTCTGAGAAATAGAGCTGTGTGGCAGATAATATCCAAAATGCTGGTAAACTTTCATGGTAAATCCTGAGCAGTCAGCCCCTTTTGTAAGGCTTTCTCCACCCCATACATAAGGATTTCCTATAAACTGCTTTGCATAATTGGCAACCTGCTGCCCTTTGGAAACAGAGGATGGCTTCGTAGATGATAAATAACTTGAACTTACATATCGATAATTTCCACTATATTTTACTGTCGTCCAGCCAGATTTATTTCCATAACATGTAATGGCTGTTCCTTTTTTATAAGAACCTACTTTTGCTGAACTTGTTGTTGCTTTCTTTCTGATCGTTAACGAACTGGCTGTTACATATCTTGAATACGATGCATAAACATTCTCAGACTTAAAACAGCCTGCCGTAAATGCAAAAACGAAACAAATACTCAAAATATAAGAAATCACTATTTTTTTGATTCTGTGTCTCATAATTCCTCCCGTTTTTTTTTGATTTCTTATACATCATACTACACTTTTTATGATTTGTAAACATTTTTGTAATATTTTTGTAATATATCTTAACATTTAATTCATAAATATCAGATCTTTAATTGTCTGCATTGACAGATCGACAGATGCGATCTCATCTGCGCAACGTTTTAATTCTGAACGGATCATTTCTTCATTTTTAATATCCCGCTTATACTTCATCTGATGTTCGAGATTCGCCCAAAAATCTAATGCGATCGTACGGATCTGAATCTCTGCATTTAGATTTAAATCTTTCAATTTTATGATCATATGAAAGCTTCGGTATCCATTTTCTTTTGGATAGGCAATGTAATCTTTGATATTTATCACTTCGATCATTTCTTGTTTGGAAATCCAGTCAGATACTTTGTAAATATCATCAATAAAAGAACAGATCACCCTGACTCCAACTGCATCGTTTACTTTTAGAAGTGCATTTTTGCCTGTTGGCTGTTCACCTTTTTTCACTAATTTCTTTTGCATGCTGTCTGGACTTTTGATCCTGGAACTTACATATGCTATTTTTTTCTCATTTTCATTTTCTTGAAATTTTGAAAGTAAATCATTAAGCATTGCCTCTGCCTGCTGTAATTTCGAATAATCATTTCCATAAAACTCTTCATATGTCATAAAATTTCTCCTTACAATGTCACTGTGATGAGCAGCGACTTCCCATCTTCACTTGATGCCTGAATTTTTCCTTTATGCGCTGTTGTTACCGCTTTGGCTATGGATAATCCGATTCCATAACCGCCTGTCTGTGAATTTCTTGAAGCATCCGTGCGATAAAAACGATCAAATAAGTGATTTAAGTTTTCTTTTTTCATTTCTTGTGTTGTATTGTAGACGGATAGCATCGTATTTTTTCCCTTTTTCCACACAGATAAACGAATCTCTCCATTTTCTCCACAATATTTCACTGCATTATCCAAAAGAATGGAGATTAACTGCCTTATTGCTTTTTCATCCCCCTTAAGGCTTATCATCGGTGTGATCTTTGTTATAAACTTTTTATTTTGTACTTTTGCAAGATTCTGAAAAGATTGTGCTACTTCTTCAACGACGTCCGAAAATGGAAATTCGATCATGGATGCCTTTTTCCCTTCTTCTTCCATCTTAGACAGATAGATCAGATCATTGGTAAGATCCGCAAGTCTCTTTGTCTGCACCGTAATATCAGAAAGCCATTCGTTTTCTCCATATTCCATCTCAAGGATCGTTGTATCTGCATCTATGATCGTAAGCGGCGTTTTGATCTCATGTCCTGCATCTGTAATAAATCGTTTTTGTTTTTCGTAACTTTCTGCTACTGGTTCAATTGCTTTTTTTGATAACAGCAATACAAGCACAAATACCACACTTACTCCAAAAATTGATACAAACACACTGCTGACTAAGAAATTTCTAAATGATGTCATTGATTTTGTGCAATCGAGGAAATAGATTTTTGTACCATCTGATGTATCCTGTCTGATATAACGATACTTTGATATAAATCCTTGTTTCTCTTTGCCTTTTTGAATCTTTTGTGCAAATCTTGCCGCTTTGTCCTGATCGACTGCTGCGATCTTATCTGTATCGATATCGTATTCCTGTGTATTATTTTTGATAAATACAGTAAAATAGCGGGATTCAAAAGAAGTTTCTGGGGAAATACTGGCATGTTTCTTGTGCTGTGACTGATAAACATTATCTGGAAGACTTCCATCATTTTCTATCATGATATTTAAGATTGTATCTGCATTTGTGCTCATTTCCCTGTAATTGAGCAGATTAATGGAACCAATGATCAGAAAAAGAACTGTCATCGTTGATATCATCGATATTGCAATAAATTTCATTCGAAGCTTTCTGATCATCATGCCACCTCCAAAGAATATCCTTCATTTCCTTTTTCTTTTATCTCAATCTCTGCATGAAGTGCCTGTAGTTTCTTTTTCAAATAAGAGATATAGATCCATACAACACTGTCTTGCTCATCACTTTCATCTGCCCATATCTTTTCCATAAAACGCTGCTCAGATATCACATGCCCCTGATTACACAAAAACATTTCCATCATCTGAAATTCTTTATTCGAAAGCCGAAAACTTCCTGTTGTTGATGCTAACTCAAATGTTGCCCGATTCAGAGAAATATTTTTCATATGAAGTACAGAATCCGCCTGCACTGTCTGCACCCTGAGCATCGCTCTGATCCTCGCGATCAACTCTTTTGCCGCAAATGGTTTCGTCAGATAATCATTCGCTCCTAGTTCCAGCCCTGTCACTTTATCATCAACTTCTGCTTTGGCCGTTAACAATAAAATTGGAAGCAGATTTTCCTTTTCCCTGACAACTCTTAAAACTTCAAGACCACTCTTCTTCGGCATCATAATATCTAAAACTGCTGCATCATAATTTCCACTTTCTATAGCACCCAGTGCACTTTCTCCATCATACACAGGATCAACTTCAAAACCACTTTTTTGTAATATCATAACTAAAGCCCTTGATAATGCTTTCTCATCTTCGGCTAATAATAATCTCATTGGTGTTTCTCCTCTTTGATATAAACTTCTTCTTACTTATTTTTTAGTATAATTGGGAAATGTTATGAAATTGTGAGGGGTTGATATGTTCACAGAATGTTTAGAATTGAATTTTTAACTATTGCCATTCTGAATTATACACATAAAAAATAGCCGTTCTGCTCCTCGGTAAGAATAGAACGACTATAACGTAATATTTTCGCCGGAGCGGATGGGTTTGCTCCATCGTGCCGACTTCCTTAGTAAGTATATTATAATCAATTTTCTTAGAATTATCAATGCTTTCTTTGATAAATCCCTATTTCAAAAACTTTAACTATTTTTTGAAATATTTAGACCGCAAAAATAAAAAAGCCCTAAAACCTAGGAAAACTCTAAGTTCTAAGACCTTTGTAGAAGAGCGATAGACGGGGCTCGAATAATCCTACGTGTCGCTAAAGCACGTAAAAAGGAGGGTTTCAGGGTTCTCTTTTTTCGATTTATGCAAAATTTATGCAAAAATCATATTTACAATTATGATATATTTCTAATTCTGTAATTGTTTTATATCCTTACTAACAATGAATACAATTCCCATTGGTACTTTCACTTTTCCTGTTGTAATTTTATCATCAAAAAATAAATCTTTTTCATAAAGTTGAATACTATAGCTTTGATAAAAAATACATGCTTTGATATTTTTCTTATATCCATTTTTCACATTGACATATTGTGAGGCAGAAATAAACATTTTATTTTTTGGATGAATATTTTCTTCAACAACTTTTTTTAAAATCCTCAGATTTTTATTATTATAATCCTTATTTAATTGATATTCTATTGATAATTTTTCACGAACTTGCATACCACCTCTCGGTGACTCATACCAAGAAGAATAAACTGGTTCTTGTAGTTCCTTTTTTTCATCTTTAACTTTAATATAATATTCTCCAAATCCAATATCTACAACGTTTGATTTATCCGTTATTCTTTTATTTCCTATTATTTTTTTATCCAATGGAATATATTTAACATCTTCAATATTTGATTTATTTTTGATATATTGCAATAATAAATGATTTTCTATTGTATTATGATTTTTCTCTTTTTTTGTATCCGCCTTTATAATTATTTCTCTAGAAAACAATATTACGCTAAATACAAAAACAATTATCAAAGATATTATTTTCTTTTTCACAAAATGACTCCTTAAATAAATTTAATAATTATTTTTTTACATTTTTTCCTATTGTAAAAATAACACCTATTGGTTTCTTTATAGAACCTTTTCCAATATAATCATCATATTTTATATCATCTTCCCATAATTCAAATTTATAAACTCTATTATTAACATATGCTTTTATGTTTCTTTTATATCCCTTTTTCACAGTTACATTCTGCGTATCTGAAACTGATATTGTTTTTGATACGCTAAAACCATATGATGATTTTAAAACTGCTTTTAATTTTTGCACTCCTCCCTCTAAAGAAGCTTCATTTGAAAAATTATAGGTCGTTGCAATAGATTGGCTAATAGTCATACTTCCACTAGGATATTGATACCAAGAAGATCTTAATAACTCACCCTTCATTTCTGATGTTCCTTTCTTTTTAATATAATACTCCTCAGGTCCTATCTCATATGGTTGTACATTTTCTGAATTTTCTTCTTCAAACGTATTTTCTTCAATCGGTACATAAATAATTTTTTCAATATTATTCGGATTTTTCAAATCATATCTATCTGCTATTTTTTTAATTTTATCTCTGTTAGTAAACACTGTTTTTGACGAAGTTTCTTCAAAGGTATTCACATTTTTTTCATCGTCTGCAAATACAATTTCTGTCTTACTTCCTAATACAGCTATACTCAGCAAGCATACAATGCCAACTATACATTTTGTAATCTTCTTTTTTACCATCATAATTTCTCCTCGTATAATTAATTTAAGTTGGCTCATTATAGCAAAAAAAAAATATTATTGTCTATAATTTATATGTCAATGATTTATTTTCTCATTATGGATTATTTAAAAATTCCTTGTTGGCGGTGTACAGCATTGTACTACTATCATTGCCTTGATTAACCATTTATTTCAAATTGCAATCATTGTCAAAGTTGCTTTAGCACCATGCACCGCATGGCATGACTTTGATAATGATTGTAATTTGAAATATTCTTCTAAAAGGTAATGTATTATTTATAAAAATCATATTTCAAAACAACTTCTATTGTATTTTCTCTGGCAAAAACTTGTATAGAACTACTCTTCTCAACTAATTCTAGAAATTCTTTTCTTTTATTATTCGTTGTATCGTCAAATAAGAAAAATCCAGTTGCATATCTTATAATTCCATTATCTTCATCTGATTCTACTGTTATATTAAGACATAATCTTTCTGCTAGTTTTAATGCTTTATCTACTATTTTGGAAAATTCGTCCTTTAGTTTTTCATCAATTTTAATATTTTGCTTCTTATTTTCTACTTTCTTTTGTATTTCATTGAACTTATCTCGATTATATTGTTCCATTTGTTCTCTTGCATTGTCTGATAAACATTCTTCTATTAAATCCATTTTCTTTTCAATCATAGAAGTCCTTTTTTTCATTTCTGAATAATACTCTTTTTTTACAAACATATTTCAACCACCATTCCTAAGTTATATTTAGTGTCAATATACGCACACTATCCATAAATCAATTTTACAAGGATAATTTATTCATAGCAACTATAATCCATTTATTTACGAGATGTTTTTTATGATTAAATATGATAAACTTTGGACAACAATGAAAAATAAAGGTATCACACAGTATGATTTGTACACATACTATAATGTTAATCGTTCCCAACTAGCACGATTAAGACATAATCAAAATGTACAGACCAATACTATTGATAAATTATGTAATATATTGGATTGTGATGTTGAAGATATTATGACACATATCCCTGATGATAACTCTTTTTGATTCTATTGATTTTTTTACAAAAATAGTATATAATGGATATGTTGGTGAATAGAGGATATGTCGCCATCCTTTGTCGGCAGTAGAGAGCTGGGGTTTGCCGCCTTTCTTTTTAGAGATTTTACCTTATTATATTTTAGAACAGAATTATATTTATATATATAGAAGCAATCGTATAAATGATTGCTTTTTTTATTTTTAGAATAGACAAATCTTGAATTTTTGGCAGGCTCACGAAAGGAGGTTTTCTATGCTAAAAAAAGTTTTAAAAAAATTGAACTTGTTTTTTCAGTTACTATTAACAACATACCATGTAACTATTAACAATCGCCTGTCTGATTGCAATCTCAGATATGGAAGAATTAAACACTTCCTATTTGCAAAAAGTTGCTCTGAATCATACTTCAAGATTAAATAATATTAAAAAAGAAATTAACTCAAAGCAGTGTTTTGCTTTGATAAAAAATGAAGAACGATCTCATTTACAACTTGGACTTTATTATCTAATAAAAAATAAATACACAGTTGTATCAAAAAATAGAAATGGAGATAAAGGCTATCAAGTTCGAGATATTGAACAGCTTTCCATCCTGAGTAATGTTCATATAAACACACCAGCGATGAAAGTCCTCTTTAACGATAATGGTTATGATTCTGGCGTTTCTGTCCTCTTCCGTCTATGTATCGCACTAGGTCTTAACTTTGAGCAGTGTTACGATTGGTTTCGACTTTGTGGCTATGAATTGAATTCCAAGGTACACAGATGGAAAAATATATCATATTTATTGATAAAATATACGGCGAATCCTAAACATGATTTATATAACATTCGCCAAAAAATAGAACAGGCAAACAAAGAATCCATTGCAAATGGTGGCGAACGTTTGTGTCCAAAACATAAAGATAAATAATCAATAATTATTGTAGTAGGGATATCTAATGAAATAGATACCCCTACTTTTTTATTATGCTTTTAATTGTATTTATATAAGTACAAAAAAAAGTTTTTTAAACTTCCATGAGTCAAAGATTTTCGTCTAAAATAACATCATCGTCGACGATAAGTAACCCGTTGTTAATCAAGTAAAAAGGAGAAAAATAATGAATATCTTAGACGTGGTTATTGATGCTAATGCGAGTGTTGGAAAGAACTTATTATTAACCGATGTTCGTCCATACTATGCGTATGCTGGCAATCAAAAATTAGATAAGGTTGTTGGATACAGATATGATGTTGTCCTTACAGAAAAAAAGTTTGAAAAACTCTCTGTAAAAGTTGAAGGAAAACAAAAAGTCGAACTATCTGACTCCGTTGACTATCTCCCAGTTGTATTCGATGATCTTAAATTAAGGCTGTACACAATGTCAGGAGGTTATAACATCGCTGCTACAGCGAATAATGTCAGAGTTATCAAACGAGAATAAACCCTCTAAATTATTTTTAAGCAAATGGGAGTTTAACTCCTATTTGCTTAAAAATAACTATCTGAAAAGGTAGTATTACCTTTTCAGATAAATGTAGCATGTATCACAATATACAAATATATAGAAAGGACTGAGATTAATGGATAATCCAAACAGACAATCACGTAAGTGGTTATTGACCATACAAAAACCTACAAAGTGTGGTCTAACAAGTGATTACCTTCATTCTACGTTGCAAGGGTTATTGTCTCTTGACTATTACTGCTTTTGTAGAGAAATTGCAACCACAGGAACAGAACACTTACATATTTTTATGTACAGTAGTTCTCCCATTAGATTCCGTACCGTAAAAAATCGATTCCCTCTGGCTCATCTAGACAAAGCCTATGGGACTTGCAAAGAAAATCGTGACTATTTAAAAAAGGCTGGAAAATGGGAAACCACAAAAAAAGCCGAAACAAGTATTCCAGGTAGTTTTTGTGAATGGGGTAATATGCCTAGCGAGGGAAAGGAAAAAAATCCACAAAAAAATGAATTAATTGATTTAATTCAAGCTGGTGTATCCACTGCTGAAATTATTAAGCGTAACCCAAATTATGTTTTCAGAACCAACGACATTAATATTTTACGTGAAACATTTCTGTCAGAAAAATATGCTTCTGAAAATCGCAATGTCGATGTTACATATATTTACGGAGAGACAGGAGTCGGAAAGAGTCGATATGTATTCGAACAACATTCAGCTTTGGACATTTGTCGAATAACAAATTACGGCACAAAATTGAACCCAACAAAGTTCGACTCCTATCATGGACAAAACATCCTTGTCTTTGAGGAGTTTCATTCTCAGATAGCAATTCCAGATATGTTGAATTTATTGGATATTTATCCAATTCAACTGCCAGCTCGTTACAGCGACAGAACCGCATGTTATACAAATGTATATATAATATCTAATCTTCCATTAGAATTACAGTATACAGATGTTCAGGCATTTGACATTAAAACATGGAATGCTTTCATCCGAAGAATTTCTTGCATCAAAGAATTCAAACAAGATGGACGCATTATTGAGCATAACAAGAAGGAGTATTTTCATGAAGAAGAAGCAACAAACAACTAGTGCTAGCAACTATAGTTTGCTTCAAGTATTCTACCGCATTCGCAGATTTCATGAAAATTTAAAATGCAGTGTGCAATTACAAAAAGCAATTTTTGTAGTTGCACTAGCAATACTTGTTTCAGACATAATTATCAATCGTACACAAGCTAACGATGCTTTTGCATTTTTATTCGCAAAACTCGGATTACTTGTATTTTCTTTTGCATCCTTTACTGCATTGATTCTGAAATACAGTGATGCTTTCAGTTCACGAAAATATTATGATGCTTTTATTTCAATAGGATTTATAAATTCAATAGGTATCACACCAATATTAATAAAAGAAGTCAAAACAACAAATACCATAATAATCGTGTTTGACAATGTAGGAATTTCCATCTCTGAATGGGAAAATCGAAAAGCAGAAATCGAAAGTATACTTAATATCTCAATTGCATCCATAACAATAGGTAATACCAATCGCCAAATTATCATTAATGCTGGAATTGGTAAATTCGATTACAAAAACACTTTGCATTGGAATTCAAATAATAGCAACAAAATCAGGACCACCCGTCCAACGGGTGGTTTGCTCTAGGGCTATAAGCCCT
>ERZ1035025.388-NODE-388-length-30476-cov-32.155781_pt1 | contig 30476 bp, 21 predicted proteins | sample MGYA00520619_ERZ1035025 | MGnify/ENA primary metagenome ERZ1035025 (study PRJEB33766, sample SAMN09781742) | gut metagenome | biome: gut microbiome | host: Homo sapiens | place: Madagascar | study: EMG produced TPA metagenomics assembly of the PRJNA485056 data...
AAAACTCGTGGAAATCCTTTTTTAAAAAAATCTTGAATTTTGTTTAACTCATTTTCATTTTTCATAATTACCACTGGAAAACGTGGAATATGATAAAAATCCGCATTATTTAATAAAGGAATTGAAATATTATGAAATTGAATGGCATCAATTAAATTTTCTTTTACACATTCAACTGCCAAGGGTATTTCATTTTCATCAGCAATCACGCCGATTCGTTTTGTATTTTTAAAATCTAATTTTTCAGCGCATTCTTTTAAAAAAGATTTTGTAATGATTCGTTTGGATTTTTTTGCCAAAACAAAGCCTAAAAAATCGGGGTTGTAATTCAAAATATTTTGGGTATCTTCAATATTGGTTAGACCGCAGATTTTAATTAAAGGCGCAGAATTACGTTTAATAAAATGCTGATAAAAATCCCCTACTTTGCTTTTTGGCGTGGTTTCAAATGTTTTGGTAAAAATGCGGGCGTTTTGGGGATTTTGTGCGGCGGCTTCGCCTAATAAAATGCCGTGAAAACCCAATAATGCAGGCAATGCGGCAGCCGATTCCGACAAAATGCCACTTTCAAAAACAATGGGCAACTGCGGAAAATCTTGGTGAATTTGCGATTTTATTTTTAAAGGATAAAGCAAATCCATCGCAAAGGTTTTTAAATCACGGGCATTAACACCCACTACAATATTTTTAAAATCGTTTTTATTTAAAACAAAACGCAGTTTATTTAAATCTTCATTTTCACGCACTTCAAATAAAACGGATAAACCAAAACTTTCTGCCGTTTTAAATAAATTTAAGATTTCATTTTCACTTAAAATACGGGCGATAATTAAAACCGCATCAGCGCCAGCGCGGTAGGCAATTTCAATATCTTCGGCATTGAATAAAAAATCTTTTCTTAAAATGGAAGGTTTTTGTTTTAAATTTAAAGTATCAACCGCGCGTGCCGCATCCATCAAATCAATTAAAGAACCGCCAAAAAAATGGCGCTCGGTTAAAACGGAAATGGCGCGCGCGTTATTTTCTGCGTAAACCTGTGCGGTTTCAAAAGCATTTAAATTGGGCGCAATGTTGCCTTTGCTTGGCGATTTTCTTTTGATTTCCAAAATAATGCCTTTTTCTTTTAAAAAAGGCGTTATCTCCCGCCGCCGTTCTTTGGGAATATCAAAACCGAATCCTGCTCCCAAAACATTTAAATCTTCTCTGCGTTTTTGAATAATTTTTTCTAAAATATCCATGTTAATTCTCATAAAAATAAGATTGTTCAATGCCTTTAAAAATGGCATTTAAATCATCGGTGTTTTTGGAAAGATTGGGTTGAATTAAGGATTTTAATTCTAAATCATTCACAGGGCTGCGCTCCATCGCTTGCAAATATTTGTGTTTATCAATATTTTGCCACGCCACAACAACGCCTAATTGTTGCTTTAAAATCAAATCCAACCAAATACGTGTTGCCCTGCCGTTGCCTTCCAAAAAAGGATGGGCAATATTCATTTCAGTATATTTGGCGATGATTTCTTCAAAATTATTTTGCGGCATAGAATCAATTGTTTTTAATACCGCATTTAAATACAAAACATTGGCAAAACGAAAATTGCTTTTTGAAATATTGTGGTTGCGAATTTCACCAGCAAAATCATAAAGACCGCCAAAAATATAACGATGAATTGCCTTTAAGCCCGCCGTGGTGCCGACTTCTATTTTTTGAATATCACCGCTTTGAAAAAGCCGCTTGGCATTTTCTAGGCTTTTTAAATCCAAATCATTCATTTTTTTGAAAATTTTTTTCAGTTCACCGTGGAAAATTGGATGATTTCTTGGAGTTTGGCTCTGGCAGTGCCGCTTCGGATGGTTTGGCGGGCAAGTTCAATGCCGCCTTCCAAAGTTTTTGCTTGTTGGGCAAGCCACAACAATGCTCCAGCATTAAGAGCCACAGCTTCAAAAATGGTGTGATTGCCTTGATTTTCCAAAACTTTTTTGGCGGCAATGGCATTTTGTGCGGCGTCACCTCCCAAAAGTTCGGATTCTTTGACGTTTTTAACGCCTAGTTTTTCGGGGAAAATCGTCAGCATCTGGGCTTTTTCATTGTCCAAATAAAAAGCGTGTGTGGGCGCAAAGGGCGAGATTTCATCAAAACCATCCTCAGATGCCACGGTTAAAACACGCTTTAAGCCGAGTTCAAAAGCCGCGCGGGCGTAAATTTCCAACAAATTTTTGTCATAAACGCCAAGCAAAGCGATTGTTGCGCCTGCGGGATTTAAAAGCGGGCCTAATAAATTCATAATGGTTTTAATGCCCAAAGCAGCGCGAACGGGTGCTGCAAAACGCATTGCCGCGTGGTAGATGGGCGCCATCAAAAAACAAAATCCGGTTTTTTCCAAAAGTTGCGCGGTTTGATTAGGATTGGCAAAAATAGGAATGCCCAAACTTTCAAAAAAATCCGCCGCGCCCGATTTGGAACTCACCGCGCGGTTGCCGTGTTTGGCAACTTGAACACCTGCCGATGCCGCCACAATGGCACTCAATGATGAAATATTAAACGAACCTTTTGCATCGCCGCCAGTGCCCACAATTTCGCACAAGTTTTCTTTTAAAGATTCGGGCACAACAAAAGGCGTTTGGCGTTTTAAAATGGCGCGCGCCGAACCCACCAATTCCGAAGTTGCCACACCTTTTGCCGCCATTGCCGTTAAAAGTGAAGCCATCACGCGCTCATCCATTGTGCCATCTGTAAGGTTGGTCATCAAATCAAAAGCGGTTTGTTCATCCAAATCTTTGTTTTTAAAGAGATTTTCCAAAATTTTAGCGTGCGGCAAATTGTCGCGGCGGTAATTTAAAAACGCCGCCAACAACGCCTTGCCCTTTTCGCTTTCAACACTTTCGGGGTGAAATTGCACGCCTTCCAAATCAAAAATTTTGTGGCGAATGCCCATTACTTCACCATCTTGCGCGCGTGCGGTAACTTCCAAACAATCGGGAATGGTTTTTTCCAAAACCGCCAATGAATGGTAACGCGTAAAGCGCGCGCGCTTGCCGATGTTGCGGAAAAGCCCACGCCCGTCTAATAAAATATCCTGCGCATCGCCATGGCAAATGGCTTTGGCGCGGGCAACTGTTGCGCCCAAGGTTTCGGCAATGACTTGATGCCCCAAACAAACGCCTAAAATCGGTTTTTTGCCCATAAAATGCCGCACAACATCGGCACAAATGCCAGAATCGCGCGGGGCGCCGGGGCCGGGCGACAAAACAATATGCGTTGGATTGAATGTTTCAATTTCTGCTAGGCTGATTTCATCGTTGCGTTTGACCACAATTGGCGCATCAGTTAGCGTTGCCAACAATTGCGTGATGTTGAATGTAAAAGAATCGTAATTGTCTATGACCAAAATCATTTTTGCGCCTCTTTATTTGGTTAAAACGTCCGCCATTGCGCCTAATTTGGCAACCGTTTCCAAAAATTCTTTTTCGGGGTCAGAATCCCAAACAATGCCGCCGCCCGCTTGCAAGGTGTAAATGCCGTTTTGAACAAGTGCCGCGCGGATGGTGATGCAAAAATCCAAGTCGCCACTGGTTGCCATATAACCCACGGCGCCGGCGTAAAAACGGCGTTTTTCTGTTTCCAACGTGCTTAAAATTTCAATGGCACTGATTTTGGGCGCACCGCTTACTGTTCCTGCTGGAAAAGCTGCCCGCAAAGCTTCTGCCGCCGAAATGCCGTTTTTGAGTTCGCCTTGCACAATGCTAACCAAATGAATCACGTGGCTGAAAAACTCACATTCGGCGTATTGCGTAAGTTGCACCGAACCCGCTTTGCACACGCGCCCCAAGTCATTTCTTGCCAAATCCACCAACATCAAATGCTCGGCGCGCTCTTTTTTGTCTGCCTTTAATTGCGCGCAAAGTAAGGCGTCTTTGGCTTCCGAGTCGCTGCGCGGGATGGTGCCGGCAATGGGGTGAATGCTTGCTTTTTTGCCGCGCACGCGAATCAAACTCTCGGGCGATGCGCCAAGTAGCGCAAAATCGCCAAAATCCACATAAAACAAATAAGGCGAAGGGTTGAGTTTTCTTAATTTGCCGTAAATTAAAAGCGGCGCGGCATCGCTTTTGATTTGCAATCGGCGGCTGGGCACCGCTTGAATAATATTGCCGCATTCAATATGCGTTTTTAATGTTTGAACTTTTTCAATATATTCGGCTTTGGAATTTTTTAAATCCGTTAAAATTTCAAAAGATGGATTTTCATTTTCTTCTTCAATATAAGAAAAATCCATGTCTTTTAAACGTTTTAATAATTTTTTAAGCGCCAATTCCAAATCAATTTCGTGTTCTTTATAATTTAAACCAAAAATATGAATGGTTTCGGTAAAATGGTCTAAAACAATATAAAAATGCCCAACCACAAACAAAGCATCGGGTAAATTTAAAGGATCATTTTGATTTTTTAAAATTACCTTGTCGCAATGCTGCACAAATTCATAACTTAAAAAACCAATGCCTGCGCCCGGCAAAGGAATATGCAGTTTTTGAATATCATCTGGAATTTGATTTTGTTGGGTAATATAAAGCAAGGCATCCAAAATATCCGCTTTTTTTTCTCTTAAAAGCGCATCGCGACTTTTAAAATTGCATTGAAATTCTTTTTCTTTTTTTTCTATTTTAAAAAATACTTTTTCTTTTTTTTGAATAATTTGAAAAGCTTCATCCACCATTAAAATAGAAAAACGCTCTCTGCCTTTTTGAAAACTAGCCGATTCCAAAATGGCGCGCGCTTGAATTTTTTTGGCTAATAAAAAAGGCGTGTAGCGCGTATTTTCAATTTGCGCATAAACAAAGTTTTTCATTTTTAAAAAATCCTTTTTTTCCACGGTCAACCCAAAAAAATTTTCAAATTTTTTTGCTGTTGACCGTGGATTTTTGTGTTTTTTTAATGTTCCAACAAAATTTTCAACATTCGGCGCAACGGTTCGGCAGCACCCCACAAAAGCTGGTCGCCACACGTGAAAGCCGCCAAATAATCTTCGCCCATCGCCATTTTGTGCAAGCGCCCAACCGGCACATTTAAAGTGCCGGTCACCTTGGCTGGCGTTAATTCTGCTTCGGTGATTTCGCGCTCGTTGGGAATGACTTTTGCCCATTGGTTGGCGTTTTGTATGGCGTTTTCAATATCAGGCAAAGGCACGTTTTTTTTGAGTTTGATGGTCAAGGCTTGGCTGTGGCAACGCATCGCGCCAACTCTTATGCAAAGTCCATCAATGGGAATGGCGCCTTGTGTGCGAAACGGCGGATTACCCAAAATTTTGTTGCATTCTGCGCCGCCCTTCCATTCTTCTTTGGATTGGCCGAATTCCACCGGCACATCAATCCACGGAATCAGCGAGCCAGCAAGCGCGGTGTTGCGAAAATTCTTTTTGGGGAATTCATCGCTGCGGATGGCGGCGGCAACTTTTTGATCAATTTCCAAAATGGCAGAAGATGGGTTTTCCAACAAATCCTTTACCGAATTGTGAATAAAACCCATTTGCGCAATCAATTCACGCATATTTTGTGCGCCCGCGCCCGATGCTGCTTGGTAAGTCATCGCGGAAATCCATTCCACCCAATCGTTTTGGAACAAACCGCCCAAACCCATCAACATTAAAGAAACGGTGCAGTTGCCGCCAATCCAATTGAGATTGCCTTTTGACAACGCATTGTGGATAACCTTTAAATTCACCGGGTCCAAAACAATGATGGCATCGTCTTTCATCCGCAAGGTGGAAGCCGCATCAATCCAATGCCCTTTCCAGCCTGCGTTGCGAATTTTGGGAAAAATTTCCTTGGTGTAATCACCGCCTTGGCAACTCAACAAAATATCGCATTCTTTTAAAGCGTGAATATCGTTGGCATCTTGCAAAGTTTTTTCTGCCAGAACGCCGCCAAATTGCGGCGCTTTTTGCCCTGCCGCCGAGGTTGAAAAATAAACAGGTTCAAAGGTTTTAAAATCGCCTTCTGCTTCCATTCTTTGCATCAAAACGGAACCAACCATTCCGCGCCAGCCGATTAAACCAACTTTTTTCATTTTTTAATCCTTTCATTTATAAATTGCGAATAACGGCATCCGCCATTTCCACTGTGCCAACCTTAACTCTGCCAGCTTCAAAAATATCCACGGTTCTAAAACCTTGTTGCAAAGTTTTTTGAACGGCGTTTTCAATGGCGCGCGCTTCGTTTTCCATAGAAAAACTATAACGCAACAACATTGCCGCCGATAAAATCGTAGCCAAGGGATTCGCCACGTTTTTTCCCGCAATATCGGGTGCCGAGCCGTGCGAAGGTTCAAACAAACCTTTGCCCGTTTCGTTTAAAGAAGCCGAGGGCAACATACCAATGGAACCAGTGAGCATTGCCGCTTCGTCCGACAAAATATCGCCAAAAATATTGCCCGTTAAAAGCACATCAAATTGTTTGGGGTAACGCACCAACTGCATGGCGGCGTTATCCACCAACATATGCGAAAGTTCCACGTCTGGATATTCTTTGGCAAGGTCGCTTACCACATCGCGCCAAAGTTGGGTGGTTTCCAGCACATTCATTTTGTCAATGGAACACACTTTTTTTGAGCGTTTTTGCGCGGCTTCAAAGGCAATTTTGGCAATGCGTTTGATTTCTGATTCGCTGTAAATCATGGTGTTGATGCCAACGCGCTCGCCGTTTTTGGTTTCAATGCCGCGCGGGTTGCCAAAATAAATATCGCCCGTTAATTCACGCACAATCAAAATATCCAAACCTGCCACAATTTCAGGTTTTAAAGTGGAAGCATTGGCAAGTTCTTCATACAAAATTGCCGGGCGCAAATTGGCAAACAAACCCAAATCTTTGCGGATTGCCAAAAGCCCTTTTTCTGGGCGTTTTTCACGCGGATAAGAATCCCATTTTGGGCCGCCCACCGCGCCCAACAAAACCGCGTCCGCTTCTTTTGCCAGTTTTTGCGTTGATTCAGGATAAGGCGAATCATAAGCATCAATTGCCGCGCCGCCCAACAATGCGTTTTCAAATTCAAGCCCGATTTTTAAGGCTTTTAACACGCGCACGGCGGCAGTGGTAATTTCAGCGCCAATGCCGTCTCCTTCCAATACACAAATTTTTTTTGCCATTTTTTGTCCTAAAAAAAGTTGCGGTTATGCCTGAAAAAGCCATGGTTTTTCTTGGCGGCGTTTGTTTTCAAAAGCCAAAATTTCATCTTGGTGGCGCAAAGTCAAACCGATATCATCCCAACCATTTAACAAACATTCACGCCGAAAATCATCTATTTCAAATGAAAATTTTTTGCCGTTGACCGTGGAAAAAATTTGTTTTTTCTCCAAATCCACGGTGAGCGTGAAATTTTTTTCATTTTTGGCTAAATCAAACAATTCGTTGATTTCGTTTTCTTTTAAAACAATGGGCAACAAGCCATTTTTAAAAGAATTGTTGTAAAAAATATCCGCAAAACTCTGCGCGATAATCACGCGAAAACCATAATCCATGAGCGCCCACGGCGCGTGTTCGCGCGATGAACCGCAACCAAAATTTTGGCGCGCAAGCAAAATTTCAGCGTGTTGGTATTGCGGAAAATTCAGCACAAAATCCATATTTTTTGGGCGAAGGGCGCAATCCATTCCGGGTTCGCCTTTGTCCAAATAACGCCATTCATCAAACAAATTGGCGCCAAAACCCGTGCGTTTGATGGATTTTAAAAATTGCTTGGGAATAATCGCATCGGTATCCACATTGTTGCGCTCCAATGGCACCACAATGCTACTTAAAGTTTTAAAAGGATTCATTTTTTTGCCTTTATAAAAAATCACGCACATCCACAAAATGCCCGCAAATTGCCGCGGCTGCCGCCATTTCTGGGCTTACCAAATGCGTTCTGCCTTGGGCACCTTGCCTGCCTTCAAAATTGCGGTTGGAAGTGGAGGCGCAACGCTCTTTGGGATTTAAACGGTCGGCATTCATTGCCAAACACATTGAACAACCCGGATTGCGCCATTCAAAACCCGATTCTTTAAAAATTTGATCCAAACCTTCTTTTTCCGCCTGCGCTTTCACCAAGCCTGAACCCGGCACAACCAAGGCTTCTTTAATGTTTTTGGCAATTTTTTTGCCTTTAACAATGTTGGCGGCGGCGCGCAAATCTTCAATGCGGGAATTGGTGCAAGAACCGATGAAAATTTTATCTACTGCAATTTCCACCATCGGCGTGTTGGCTTTTAAACCCATATAATCCAAAGCGCGCTGCATTCCCGCGCGTTTGGATTCGTCTTGTTCGTTATCGGGATTGGGCACTTTGTCGGTAATTGCCACAACCATTTCTGGCGAAGTGCCCCATGTGACTTGCGGCAAAATTTCATCAGCGTTTAATAAAATAGTTTTGTCAAACACCGCGCCCGCATCCGATTTTAAAGTTTTCCAAAATTCAACCGCGCGATTCCAAAGTTCGCCTTTTGGAGAAAGCGGCAAATCTTTTAAATAAGCCAAGGTTTTTTCATCCACTGCCACAAACCCCATGCGTGCGCCCGCTTCAATGGCCATATTGCACAAACTCATTCGCCCTTCTACGCTTAAATTTTCAATGGAGGAGCCCGCAAATTCAATGGCATAACCCGTGCCGCCAGCGGTGCCGATTTTGCCAATCACTGCCAAGGCAATATCTTTGGCAGATACGCCTTTATGCAAAACGCCATCAATTTTAATCAACATGGTTTTGGATTTTTTTTGCAACAAACATTGTGTTGCCATCACGTGTTCCACTTCGGATGTGCCAATGCCAAACGCCAAACACGCCAATGCGCCGTGCGTTGCCGTGTGTGAATCGCCGCAAACCACCGTCATTCCGGGCAAAGTAGCGCCATTTTCTGGGCCTATCACATGCACAATGCCTTGATGCGAATCTTGAAATGGAAAATAACGCAAGGCACCAAATTCTTTAATGTTTTTATCCAAAGTTTCCAACTGCACACGGGAAATGGGGTCGGCAACATCGTTTAAACCATTCGGGCAAAATTCGGTTGGCGTGTTGTGGTCGGCGGTTGCCACAATAGAATCCGCGCGCCAGAGTTTTCTGCCCGCTATTTTCAAACCTTCAAAGGCTTGTGGGCTGGTGACTTCATGCACCAAATGGCGGTCAATATAAATTAAAGCGGTGCCGTCTTTTTCCGTGCGAACAACGTGGTCATTCCACAATTTTTCATAAAGTGTTTGTGGCATTTTTCAGCATCCAAAAACAAAAAGGTGAATTATCCACTTTTTGAAAAAAAATTTTTGTTTACCGTGGAAAAAATCCACGGTGAACGCCAAAAAATTTTTAAAATAGCAATTTTGCAAATTAAAAAAACGCAAATGCTTCAAAAAATTGAACAATGGCAAGCCGAAGGTTTTTTTAATCCCTTGGATTTTGCACTTGCCCACACCATTGCCACAATTGATGCCACAACGCCCGATGCCGTTTTGTTGGGTAGTAGCGTGGCTTCATTGGCGCTCTCGCGCGGCAATGTGGCGTGGGATTTATCACAAAACCCAAAGCGTTTGTTTTCTGAAAAACCGCAGGTTAATGAAAATCTTTTGGCTGAAATTGCCGCTTTAAAATCGGCTGATTTTAAAAACCAAAACGCCGTTTTTAATACGCAAAACGCCGATTCTAATTCGCCCAAACCTTTGGTATTTGACGGCAAACGGCTTTATTTGTGGCAGTATTTTCAAGCCGAGCGAAGAATTGAAAAAGATTTGTTAAAACGTTTAAACGTGCCCAAAAAATCGCTCAATTCAAATGCTTTGAATGCTTTATTTATTGATGAATCGGATCAAAAATCCGCCTGCGCTACGGCTTTTGAAGAAAATTTTTGCGTGATTTCAGGCGGGCCGGGCACTGGCAAAACAACGACTGTAACCAAATTGTTGGCACTGATTTTACAAGCCGAACCTGAATCAAAAATTGCCCTTGCCGCGCCAACCGGCAAGGCCGCGCAACGGCTAAAAGAATCCATTGAGTCGGCAATCAAAACCTTGCCCATTGGTTTTCAATTTGCACAAAATTTTGAACCAACAACCATTCATCGGCTTTTAGAAAATCGCGGTAATGGCTTTCTCTACAACGAATCGCGCCAACTGCCTTTGGACGTTTTGATTTTGGATGAAGCCTCCATGATTGATTTGCTATTGATGCAATCGGTTTTAAAAGCCTTGCCTTTGACTTGCAAACTTGTGCTTTTGGGCGATGACAAACAGTTGGCATCCGTTGATGCAGGTTGTTTGTTAAATGAAATTTGCACGGCGGAAAACCCCGCCATTCAAAACGCCATTGCACACTTAAAAACAAGCTACCGTTTTAATGCGCAAAGCGGCATCGGGCAGTTTGCATCCGCTGTTTTAAACCAAAAATCAGCAAAGGAAATCGGCAACATATTCAACCAATTCAATGATTTGGCATTGATTACAACACAAGAAGAATTTGAAAAAATCGTCTCTAATTTTTATGCAGAAAACCACGTTGAAAAATTGTCATCCTTAGCAAATTCAGACGAATACGCCGAACAATTATTAAATCGCGCAACAAAATTCCAAGTGCTTTGTGCCTTGCGCAAGGGCGAATTTGGCGTGGAAGGTTTTAACAAAAAAATGGAGGCGATTTTTTCAAAAAAATTAAACGTTGACCGTGGAAAATCAGAATTTTTTGAAGAATGCCCCGTGATGATGACAGAAAATATCGCGCATTTGGGGTTAAACAACGGCGACTTGGGCGTGTGCGTTTTTAACGAAAAGCGTTTGCGCTTTGTTTTTAAAGAAAACGAAACCTTGCGCTATTTTTCACCCGAGCGGCTCAAAAACCGCGCAGAAAAAATGTTTGCCTTAACCGTTCATAAATCACAAGGTTCAGAATTTCAACACGTGGTGTTGGTGTTGCCGCCCAAAGAATTGCCGATTTTAACGCGCGAATTGCTCTACACCGGCATTACACGCGCGCGAAAAAAACTCACCATTTTTATCCCCAACGCCACGCACCCTTTTGATTTAATTTATAAAATCATCCAAAATCCATTTTCACGCCAAGGCGGTTTATTTTCATCACCATGCAATTAGGAACACGCGAGCGCGCGCTTTTAAAAAGTTTGATTGAACACTACATTGCAGACGGGCAACCCGTAGGCTCGCGCACGCTTTCAAAACACAGCGGTTTGGATTTGTCGGCAGCCACCATTCGCAATGTGATGGCTGATTTGGAAGAAGCCGGATTCGTTACAAGCCCGCACACATCAGCCGGCAGAATTCCAACAACCCAAGGTTACCGCTTTTTTGTTGATAAATTGTTAAGCGTGCAACCCTTAGAAAAAGTGCAAAAAAACGAATTGCAAACGGCATTTGAAGGATTAGCCGCGCCGCAGTTGGTGGAAGAAGCCTCCAAAGTGTTGTCCAAACTGACGCACTTTGCAGGGCTTGTTGTGGTGCCGCACAACAAAAATACCAAAATCCGCCATATTGAATTTGTGCATTTGTCGGCTTGCCGCGTGTTGTTGATTATCGTAACAACCGAAGGCAACGTGCAAAACCGCTTGATTCACACGCAAAGCGATTACGATTTGATGCAGTTGGCACAAGCGGCAAATTTTTTAAACCAAAATTACGCAGGAATGGATTTTGCAACAATGCGCGAACTATTGGCGAGCGAGATTTCAGCCCTACGCCAAGAATTGCAACCCTTGATGGAAGCGGCATTGCAAGCGGGCGATGAACTATTGGCGCGCGATTCGCACGCTTACATTATTCGCGGAGAAAAAAATTTGTTGGATAGCGAAGATTTGTCTTCCAACATGCAAAATCTTCGGCAACTTTTTGATTTGTTTGAGCAAAAATCTCTTTTTATGAATTTGTTGAATTTGTCATCCGATGCCGAAGGCGTGCAGATTTTCATCGGTCAAGAATCGGGCATTGCGCCACTTGATGCGTGTAGCGTGGTTGCCGCGCCTTATTTTGTAGATGGCAAGGTTTTTGGCACGCTCGGCGTGATTGGTCCCACAAGGATGGCTTATGAACAAATTATTTCCATTGTGGATATCACGGCGCGTTTATTGTCTAATGCCTTAACACGCGCACTTTAAAGGATTAAAAGATTCAGCAATTTTCCACGGTCAACCCAACTTTTTTTGAAAAAAAATGAAAAACCAAAAAACTGCCATTTTAATTGTCAACTTGGGTTCGCCAAAAGCGCCCACAGCCTCGGCATTGAAGCCTTATTTGCGGCAATTTTTGAGCGACCCACGCATTGTTGAATCAGAAAACTTTTTCCAAAAAATATTATGGCAAACCATTTTAAACCTCATTATTTTGCAAAAACGCCCGCGCAACTCCGCCAAAAAATACCAAAGCGTGTGGATGAATAAAGAATCGCCCTTGTTGTTTTATACCAAGGCAATTTTTAACAAAATCCGTGAAAAATCAAAATGTTATGTTGATTTTGCAATGCGCTATGGCACCCCAAGCATTCCTTACAAACTTGCCGAATTGCAGCGGAATGGTTTTCACAAAATTTTAATTGTGCCGCTTTTTGCGCAATATTCGGCAACAACAATCGGCTCCATTATGGACGAAGTGGCGCGCTACTTGTTGCTCGTGCGCCAGCAACCCAAAATCCGCGCTGTGCAAGGCTGGTTTGATGATGCGGGTTATATTGAATCGCTTATCCAAACCATTGAATCGCAAAAAGATTGCCCCAAAGACATTTTGGTGAGTTTTCACGGCATTCCCAAAAAATACGCGGATGCGGGCGACCCATACCGCGCACAATGCGGCGCCACCTTTCAACTGTTATCCGAACGCTTGCCGCAAAAACGTTTTCACTTGGCTTTTCAATCGCGTTTTGGTCCTGCCGAATGGTTGGAGCCTTATGCCATTGATTGCTTTGAAAACTTCCCCAAAAAAGGCATTCACAATCTTGCAGTGATTTGCCCGGGCTTTTGCACCGATTGCTTGGAAACCTTGGAAGAAATAGAAATTGCCGGCAAAAAAGTGTTTTTGGAAAATGGTGGAAAAAACTTTGTTTATTTAAAAGCTTTAAATGATAGCGATTTTTGGATGGAAAATTTATGGCGAATTATTCAAAAAGAATTAGCAGGGTTTTAAAAAAAATTAAAAGTTTACCGTGGAAATTTTTTTAAAAATTTTTGAATCGCTGGGTGTTCGGGTTCTTTTTCTATGGCTTTTTGAATAATGGCGTTTGCTTCGTCTTTTTCATTCAAACGATACAAAACTTCGGTTAAATGCGTTGCAATTTCTGCATCTTCTTTAATTTGAAATGCTTTGCGCAAAATATTGAGCGATTCTTTTAATTTTCCTTGTTTAAAATATACCCAACCCAAGCTATCCAAAATATAAGGGTTTTCCTTTTCTAATTTTAAGGATTTTTGAATTAAACCTTGCGCTTCTTTTAAACGAATGCCACGATCCGCCAAGGCATAACCCAAAGCATTTAAAGCGTGTGCGTGGTCGGGTTTTATTTTTAAAATGGCTTTTAAATACCGCTCCATTGTTTTTAAATCATTCAAGCGATCAGCACTGATGGCAAGTTCATATTTTAAATCCAAATTTTTTGGGAATTTTCGTTCTACTTTTTTTAAAGTGGCAATCGCTTCTTTTTCCATGCCTTGATCGCGCAAAATCTGCACTTCAATCAATTTTAAATGCACAATTTCCGATTCAGAAAAAACATCAGAAGTAAATAACTTGGCGCGCGCTTGTGTCAGTTGCCCAGCATTTGCCAAGAGTTTGGCAAGCTGCGCGCGTGCGAGTAAATATTGTTGAATATTATTTTCCTGCCGAACGACTTTATTCAAATAAATAATCGCTTCATCATTTTTCTTTTCTTCAATGGCAACTTGTGCTTTTAAATAATAAATTTGGTTTAAATTTACATTTTCCACTTTTTCTAATGTATCTAAAAACAAACGCCCTTCTTTAAAATGGTTGCGTTGTAATAACAAAAGCGTAATGGTATATAGTGAATCCAAATGGTCTTTTTTGGGTTCAATTTGATTAAAAACTTCAACCGCATTTTTTAAATCTTCTTGAAGAATCAAAATGCGCAAATAGGTTAATTGAATACGCACTGAATTGCCATAACGTTTTAAATAATTTTTTAAAATATCAGCAGATTTTTGTTTATCCTTTTCAAAATAAAGAGCGGATTTTAAAATAATTCCTTCTTCATTTTTCGGGTCAATTTTTAATAAAATATCAATTTCACGCTCGGTTAAAACAAAATTTTCTGCCATTCCAGCCATTTGTGCGCGAACCAAATGTGTTGATATTAAATTCAAATACGGTTCAGTTAATTCAAAAACCATCGCCTGCAATTCTTTTTTCATATGATTATGATTTAATAACAATAAGGCGGGCAAGGTTTTAATAATGCGTTCGCGTTTTTCTGGGTAATTTTTTAATTCATCAGCTAATTGTTTTTTAAATTCTTTTAAATCTTTTTGGGCTAGCAAAACTTTTAAATGCACTTCCTTGGCTTTGTCCGAATCAGGGTGTTTGATTCGCCACAATTCCACAATTTTGCGAGCCAAGTCATTGTCTTGAAAGGCGATTGCCAAATCGGCGGCGCGTTGCAAGGCAACTTCGTTTTCAGTTTTGAATGCCAAGCGCGACCAAATTTCCAAAGCCAATGGAAAATTGCCCTGACCCAAGGCAATGTCGCCCAACAGCACGTGGAAAACGGTTTCTTCCAAAAAGGGATCAACCGCATCGTCTGCCGAATTACCAATGGCAGCGTTTGCAACAAACAACGAGAAAAGCAACAACCAAAAACGTCTCATTAAAAAATCCAAAAATCCACGGTCAACCCAAAGTTTTTTTAAAAAATTGCCTTGTTGCCGATATCGCGGCGAAATTGCACGCCATTCCAGCAAATTTGTGGCACAAAATCATACGCTCTTTTTTGCGCCTTTTGAATATTTTCACCCAAAGCCACCACGCACAACACGCGCCCGCCGTTGGTCAGAAGCGCATCACCCACTTTTTTTGTGCCTGCGTGAAAAACGTGAACATCATCGGCAAAGGCGTTTTTGGGCGGAATGCCAGAAATAACATCGTCCTTTTTGGGCGTATTAGGATAATTTTTTGCCGCCAAAACCACGCCAAGCGCGGCGCGTTCATCCCAGTGCGCTTGAACCGAATCCAATTGGGTGTTAAGAGCGGCGACAATCAAATCCGCAAAATCGCTTTTTAAGCGCATTAAAATCGGTTGAGTCTCGGGGTCGCCCAAGCGGCAGTTGAATTCTAGGGTTTTGACGTTGCCGTTTTTAATCATTAACCCCGCATACAAAAATCCCACAAATGGCGTGCCGTTTTTATTGAGCGCGGCAATAGTCGGTAAAATAATTTGGTTCATCGCTTTTTCATAAACCGCAGGCGTAACAACTGCTGCCGGCGAATAAGCGCCCATGCCGCCCGTGTTGGCGCCTTGGTCAGCGTCAAAAATGCGTTTGTGGTCTTGGCTAGTCGCCAAGGGTAAAACGTTTTTGCCGTCCGACATAACGATGAAACTCGCTTCTTCCCCGTCCAAAAATTCTTCAATCACAATTACTGAGTCGGGCGTTAAAAGAGAATCAACAGCCGAATGCGCTTCATCCAAGGTCATCGCCACAATTACGCCTTTGCCCGCCGCCAAGCCGTCCGCTTTGATAACCAAAGGTGCGCCTTTTTTATCAACATAAGCATGTGCCAAAAGTTTGTCAGTAAAACTCTCAAAATCCGCCGTGGGAATGTGGTTTTCTTTCATAAAATTTTTGGCAAATTCTTTGGAAGATTCCAAACGCGCGGCGGCGCGACTTGGGCCAAAAATCGGCAGATTCTCTTCTTTAAAAAAATCAACAATTCCTTCTGCCAAAGGTGCCTCAGGACCAACCACGGTAAAAGCAATATTGTTGTTTTTGGCAAAATCACGCCATTGGGGTAAAGAATTGGCAGCGATGTTTTCAAGTTTTTCTTCCATTGCAATGCCCGCATTGCCCGGCGCCACAAAAACGCGCGCAACCTTTGGCGATTGCGCCAACTTCCAAGCAATGGCGTGCTCACGCCCGCCCGAACCAATAACCAAAATATTCATCAAACAACTTTCAAAAAAAAATGCGGTTTACCGTGGAAAATCAAAATCAACGACTTTCTTTGACAATCCGCGCGTTATCCGTTTGCAAAGGGCGCGCATTGTCGGGATACAAAAAAGAAAAACTCTGCATTTGTTCAGAAGATGCCGTGCGATGCGCCTTCAAAATCACCCACTGCACGTTTTCCGTGCAAGGCGGCGCGGTAAGCGAGCCCATATAGGTGTAATAAGCAAGAGAGCTTGGCAAAAATTCTTTAAAATCAATGGATTGCGTTGTATTCACAGTTTCGTTGCGCTCCAAAGGTAGCGCATTCCAAAGGCTTTGGATGGCGCTATTTTCTGCGCCAACTTCAAGCGGCACGGCGAGAATCAAGGTTTGACCTGATGCGGCTTGGTGAATCAGATGTAAACTCATATCAGACCTTACACCTTGCACCATTTCTTCGCCCGGGCGGCGAAATTCCAAGGATTGCAAGCGCCATTCTTCGCCGTCCAATTCCAAATAGCCGCCGTTTTCCACCACCACGCGCAAGGTGTAGCCCGCGTCAACCAAGCGAAAAGGCGAAGTTTGATAATGCGGGACGATTTTTGGCAAATCGCCTTTGATAGAACCACGAATGTCAATGGGCGACTGCCGCAGACCATCGCGACAAATGCGGTATTCCGGGCGCAAATCTGCCCAATGCGATGGCCCCAAAGCGCCACCATAAGACCAATCGGTATGCGTTTTTTCCGAAATTGCCGCGCGGGATGGTTTTTTAGCGGTATTCGCCGAATTGTTAATCTTATCGCTTATCACTTTGGGCGCTTGTGGAATCTGCATTTTGGGCAATTCTTTCGCTTTCGGCAAAAAGGCAGATTTTGTTGGCATTGGCATCTTTTCTAATTTGGAACTTGCTGATTGCTTTTTGGCAACATTGTGGGCAACCTTTTTGTGCCACATATCATTTTTTACCGTAGCTTTTTGGGCAGTTGCAGGTTTTTGCGCACTCGCTTTTTTCACGGCGGGTTTGCGGGTGATTTTTTTCTGCCGCTCTTTTGCCAGCAATTTTTCATTGGCGGCTTTTAATTTGCCTGCCACCGTTTGCAATTCGGCAATGTCTTGCTGCGCTTGGGCTTGGCGTTGTTCTTCTAATTTTTTGCGCGCTGCCGCTTCACGCCGCGCTTGGGCGCGTGTGCGTTTTGGGTTGGCAAAATGCGGACGAATATCCTTGGCGGGCTCGGCGGTTTCATCCGTTTCCAAAGTCGGTTTTTCACGCAATTCTGAAACTTTTTCGGCGTTTACCGTGGCATTTGATGCGGCAGACGTAACTGTTACGGGCGGCGGCGGATTTTTTGGATTCTGCGGATTCTGATTTTGCGGAATCGCCGGTGTTGTTGAAGTTGCGGGCGTTTTTGGCGCTGTGGCCGCAGGTGTTTGCGCGGTTTTTTGCGCTGTTGCCACTTTGGGCGGGCGCGGGTCTTGGAATCGGCAGACTTCGGTTAAAACCTTATCATCCAATGTTCCTGTTCGCACGGGCAATTCCACAACATTGATGGCCTCTTCGCGCAAAATTTCATTTTCGTTTTTCTTATAGATTCGCTTTAAAGTGCTCGCACTTTTGCGGTCGCAATGGTAGCGCGTGGCGGCTTCAATAATGCGGTATTGCGCGCCTGTTTTGTGGTCAATCAAAGGGCGCGTTAAAATCACGCGGCCAGTTGCTTCCACACTCTCACCTTGGCGCAAAATGCTTGTGCTATCCAACTCAATGCGTTTATTAGCATCCGACAAAATTGTTTGCCAAACGGGCGCGGCGGCAACACTGCCCGCTAAAAAAACAAGAGAAAAGAAAAAAAATCGGCGCATAGTGGCAAACCTAATTCAAAACATTTTCGCCGATTAAATCCGCTTGCTGTGGCATTTGCGGGTGCAAAAATTCGCCTGAAAGCGTTGGGAACAAAGGCGAGCCGCAATCATCGCAAAATTCCAAGGGCAAGCGTTCGTTTAAAACATTAAAACCCAAAATGCGGTGTTTTTTGGCAATTTCTTGAATTTCGGATAACACTTCGCCTTCGTCATTTTCGCCCGGCAACATTGGCCAGACCACGCCGTAAAGAACGTGCCCATGGTGTGTGGCTAAGCTAATGCGGTATTCTTCACCTTGGCGGCTATAACAATAAGCCACAATCACGCGCATTTGCTCGGGCAAAATGTGCAACGATTCTTTTAAAAATTGAATGGCTGAATCAAGCGCATAACCGCGGGATTCCAAGTCGCTTTGCCTGCACGCCGCATTAAAACTTGCAGGCAACAACGGCTGATACATAGCGCCCACCAAAGCGGGTGCAAAAACTTTTCGGCTTTTTTCAGCCCAAATGGCTGCCACTATTTCGCGCGTGATTTTTGGGTCGTCTTGCCAAATAAAAAGCGGTTGACCTTTTTCTACAACCAACAAAGCCAGCACAAAACGCACATCGGATAAAAATTCATTCTTTGGCGAGTCTTTGATTTTTAAGTCAAAAATGGAGAATTTTTGCGAATCCTTCTTTTTATCGGCAAACTGATTAGACAAGGCATAAATTTGCGAAAAGCTCTGCGGCAATTCATCCGGACTTAATAAAAAATTGCCCAAAATCAAGTGGCGAACATTGGGAGATGCGATATTTTCCAAAAACACCGCGCCAAAATCGCGCAAAAATTCGCGCGATAACTTTCCGCCCGGCACGCTATAACGCGACCACGCCAAAACGGGGCAGGCAATCAACTGACAATGCAGGTTTTTTAAAGCGGGTTTGGGCTTTGGAATTTCGGATGCCGCTTCCACAATATCCGCCAAAATGTCGTGTGCGTTGGGCGCTTCATCTGCTAAAAAGTTCAGCGCATCTTCAAGCGCCGCATCATCTGCGCGGTTTAAACGCAATTCCACTTTTTTCAAAAGCGAATCGATTAAAAATTGACGTTCCCAAAAGCCGCCCGCCTCCAAAATTTTGGCGGCCAACTGACACAAAGCGCTTGCATTGCGCGATAAATTTGTTTTTTTCATTCTTGGCATTTTACAAGGGCAAAATCCACGGTCAACCCACAATTTTTTTCAAAAAAAATTATCAATTACCGTGGCGATTATTCAAAAAAAGAACGGGCATTATAAAAAAGTTGCATCCATGGCGAAAAATCCGTTGTCCATGGCGAATATGAAAGTTGCACATTGCGAAAACAACGCTCTGGGTGCGGCATCATAATCATAAAGCGGCCATCTGGCGTGGTAAAAGCGGTTTTTCCGCCCGATGAACCGTTGGGATTTTGCGGATAAGGCAAATTTTTATGGCCTTCAAAATCGCAATAACAAAGCGAAACAATGGCATTTTGAGCATTTTCTGCTCTACCTTCGCCGTGGGAAACCACAATAGGCAAGCGCGCACCCGCCATTCCTTTTAAAAACACCGCGGGCGACTCCTGCACTTCCACAAGCGACAAGCGCGCTTCAAACTGCGCACTTTCATTATGCAAAAATGTTGGCCAATGTTGGGCACCGGGAATCATCGTTTTTAAGGCGCTCATCATTTGGCAACCGTTGCAAACGCCAAGCGCAAGCGTATTTTCGCGGTTGAAAAAAGCACTAAATTCATCAAAAGTCTTTGCGTTCATCAAAATGCTTTTTGCCCAACCCTGCCCTGCGCCCAAAACATCGCCAAAAGAAAAACCACCGCAAGCAGCCAAAACCTGAAAATCAGAAAGCCTCACGCGGGATTCCAAAATATCGCTCATCGTCACATCAAAAGCCGCAAAGCCTGCGGCGGTGAAAGCCGCCGCCATCTCATTTTGGCTGTTAATGCCTTGTTCGCGCAAAATGGCAACCTTGGGCGGCGTTTTTTTGAAAATTGCAGGCGCTTTAATTTCAAAATTCAAAAGCGGTTCTAAACCGCGATCGGAGCAATTTTCAATGCCATTAAACCATTCTTCTGCCGTTTTGGGATTGTCGCGCAGGCGTTGCATTTCAAAACTTGTGCGCGACCATTGTTTTTGCAAATTCAGGCGCGATTCTTCAAATAAGCCTTCAATTGTAATCACATCAGAATCGTTGGTCTCGCCCAGCAAATAAGCAAAAGCAAAGGATTGCAAAATTTTGTTGCGCGATTCGCGCGGGGTTTCAATCAAAAAACCAATTTCTTCATTCAACCAAAAATCAAGCGGTTCCACGTTTTCGGGGGTTTTAAGCGTTAAGCCGTAATGCGAAGTAAAAGCCATTTCCAACAAAGCGATTAAAGCGCCGCCATCGGAGCGGTCGTGTTGCGCCAAAATGAGGTGTTGTTTTTTGAGTTCAGAGAGCGTTTTCAACAACTTTTGAAAATCAACGGGCGAATCCACATCGGGCGGCTCAGCGCCCGTGGCGTTATAAACCTGCGCCAAAGATGAAGCGCCCAAACGATTTTTTGCGTTTAAAGCAATTAAAAAAAGGTCGGTTTTGAAATTTTTTTGCCGTTTACCGTGGAAAATCAGCGGTGTTTTTGTTTTTCGCACATCATCAACCTTTGCAAAGGCGCTTACCACAAGAGAAACGGGCGAAATCACTTGAAAATCAGCCCACGCGCTTTGCATGGAAAGGGAATCCTTGCCCACGGGAATTGAAATGCCCAATTCTTGGCAAAATTCGGATAGCGCCTGCACGGCAGAATAAAGCCGCGCGTCTTCGCCCGCAGCACCACAAGCCGCCATCCAGTTGGCAGAAAGTTTAACATTGGACAATTCAACATCTGCCGAAAATAAATTCGTCAAGCTCTCGGCTGCCGCCATGCGTGCGGCAGCCGCAGGGTTTAAAACGGCAATGGGCGATTTTTCACCCAAGGCAAAAGCAGCGCCGCCAAAACCTTTGAAATCATCACAAACCACCGCAACATCAGCCGTTGGCACTTGCCATGGACCAACCATTTGGTCGCGCGCGGTCAAACCGCCCACGGTGCGATCCCCAATGGTGATCAAAAAACTTTTATCAGCAATGCTGGGCAAAGCCAACAAACGTTTGACCGCATCCGAAAAAGTGATTTTTTCAAAAGGAATGGCAATGTTTTCAAACGCCTTACTCGTTACGTTTTTGCGCATTTTGGGCGGTTTGCCAAGCAAAGCTGGCAAGGCAATATCAACGGGTTTGTTTTTAAAATAAGAATCAAAAACGGTTAAGCGTTGCTCTTTTGTTGCATAACCAACAACGGCAAAAGGTGCGCGTTCGCGCGCACAAATTGCACGGAATTTTGGCAAATTCTCCGGCAAAATTGCCAAAACATAACGCTCTTGGGCTTCGTTTGACCAAATTTGCGCGGGCGACATTTTGCGCTCTAATGTTGGCACATCGCGCAATTCAAAGCTAGCGCCAACACCGCCGCCGTTTGCCAACTCTGGAAAAGCGTTAGAAAGCCCGCCTGCGCCAACGTCATGAATGGACAAAATCGGGTTGTTGTCGCCCAACTGCCAACAACGGTCAATAACCTCTTGTGCGCGGCGTTGCATTTCGGGATTGCCGCGCTGAACCGAAGCAAAATCCAAACTTTCCAAATTTTCGCCCGAATGCATGGACGATGCCGCACCGCCCCCCAAACCAATTAAAAGCCCGGGACCACCTAATTGAACAAACAATGTTCCAGCGGGCAATTGGGGCGTTTTAAAAGCATCGCGCGCGGCAATTTGCCCAATGCCGCCTGCAATCATAATTGGCTTCATATAACCGTAAGTGCATTGCGGCAACGCTTGCAAATAAGTGCGAAAAAAACCCGCCAAGTTTGGTCTGCCAAATTCGTTGTTAAACGATGCCGCGCCGATAGGCCCCTCAATCATAATTTGCAAAGCGCTTGCCAAGCGTTTGGGCGCTTCTTTAAAGGTTTCCCAAGGTTGGGCAAAGTTTGGCAAATTCAAATTAGAAACGCTAAAACCGCAAAGTCCAGCAACAGGTTTGGAGCCGCGCCCGGTTGCGCCTTCGTCCCGAATTTCACCGCCTGAACCTGTTGCAGCACCTGCAAAAGGAGAGATTGCCGTGGGGTGATTGTGCGTTTCCACTTTAATAAGCGGTAAGGTTTTTTCCGTGTGAAAAACGTATTCGCCGTTTTGGTTTGGATAAAGCCGCTCAATTGGTTTCCCCTCTAAAATTGCCGCATTGTCGGCATACGCCAACACGGTGCCTTGCGGGGCTTTTTCGTGCGTTTTTTGTATCCATTGAAAAAGCGTTTTTTCCTGCGCCACGCCGTCAATTACAAAATCGGCATTAAAAATTTTGTGCCGACAATGTTCAGAGTTCATCTGCGCAAACATCATCAATTCCGCATCAGACGGGTTGCGGTTTTCGGCTTTGAAAATATTGAGCAAATATTCTTTTTCTTCGGCATTTAATGCCAAACCCAAGCGCTGATTCGCCGCTTCCAAAGAATCGGCATTGTTTTCAATTTCAAAAAAAGGCGCAGGTTCAAGGTTTTCAAAAAGTTGTTGAATTTCGTCAAAACTGCTCAACACGCTTTCTGTCATTAAATCGTGCAGTTGGTCGGCGGCATCAAATTTTTTGCCTTCAAACAAAATTAACTTTTCAATGCGCCAAACTTTTAAACCCGAACGCTCGGCAATTTCTGTGGCTTTGGATGCCCACGGCGAAATGGTGCCGATTCGGGGCGCAATTAAAAAAAATTGTGGGTTGACCGTGGATTTTTGCAAAATCTCAGCATTTAAAAGATTTTTTAAAACGCCCAAGTCTTTTTGGGACAAATTTTCTGCCCAAACAACATACAAAAGCCGTGCGGAATCAATGTTTTTGGCTTTTAAAGCGTTTAGACGAAAGGCGGAAAAAGCCGCACCGCCCAAAAATAAGTTCATCATCATTGGATATGCCGACAAATAAAATCGCCATTATCGTTGAAAATGCGCAAATAAAGAATGGCATCGCGATTGGATGGCGAAAAAGCCAAGCGCGCAGCGCGCTGCCACGGCAACCATTGAAAAGCCACGTGCTCGGCAGGGTTCAAAAAAATGGGCGTTGCCTTGGGGATTTGCAGGCTAAACACATATTCCGTGTTTTCCAACACGCCCGGAGCATAACGTTTTTGGTAACAATCAAAAATGCGAAAACGATTGGTTTGATGCCACGCCTTCAAATGTTGCAATGGTGCGTGAAAACCAGTTTCTTCAAAAACTTCGCGAATGGCGCAATGTTCAGGCAATTCGTTTTCTTCAAGCGAACCCGTAACCGATTGCCAAAAACCACGCAGATTCTGCGTGCGTTCCAACAACAAAATTTCGCCCGCTTCATTGTGAATAATCACCAACACGGAAAAAGGATTTTTGTATTTTTCCACGGTCAACGCTTTATAATTTTCATTTTTTAAAAAAACGCAAATTGTATGCAAATTTTCTTTGATTTTCTGCCCATTGTTTTATTTTTTGCTGCTTTTTATTTTGCTAAAAATAATGGCGATTCAGCACAATCGCTTTTGGAATCGCTCGGATTTTCCGAACTTTCCGCAGAGCAAACACCCATTTTGCTGGCAACAATCGTTGTTATTCTTGCCACTTTTTTGCAAATTCTCTACCTTTTTATTCGCCAAAAACCAATTCCCAAAATGTTGTGGGCAAGTTTTGGCTTGCTTGTTATTTTTGGCGCGATGACCTTAATTTTTCAAAATCCCGCTTTTATCAAAGCCAAACCTTCCTTGCTTTATTTGTTGTTTGCGGGCGTGTTCGTTTTTGGAATCATCTTTAAAAAAGCGCCGTTGAAAGCGGTTTTGGGCAATCAAATAGAATTGCCAGAAAAAGTCTGGCAACAATTAAACGTGGCGTGGATTTTGTTCTTTGTTGTGATGGCGGTTTTAAATGCGCTGGTTGCTGTATTTTTTTCCACTGAAATTTGGGTTAATTTCAAACTTTTTGGGGCAATGGGTTTAACCTTTTTATTTATTATCGGTCAAGGTTTTTTTCTAATGCCTTTTTTAAAAAAATAATATAATGCAAAGCATTTTTTAACACTTTAAGGGATTTGACAATGTTTCCATCCAAAAAACTTTGCGCAGCACTTGTGGCGGCAAGCCTTTTAAGCGCCCCAACATTGGCAGAAAGCATCAAAGTCAACGGCAAAACCATTGACGCTTCACTCTTTGATGCCTTTATGGCGCAACAAAAACGCGAAGGCGTGGCGGATACGCCAGAATTGCGTATGGCAGTGCGCGAAGAATTGATTCGCCGCGAACTCTTGATGCAAGAAGCCCACAAGAAAAAATTTGACAAAAACCCAGACGTTGTGGCAGGCGCAGAATTAGCCCGCCAAGGCTTGGTCATTCAAGCATTTTTGAATGATTATGTGAAATCCAACACCATTGATGAGAAAAAACTGCGCGCCAATTACGAAAAAATCAACGCAGCAATGGGCAAAACCGAATACAAAGCGCAACACATTTTGGTTCAGGATGAAAAAACCGCAAAAGACATCATTGCGCAGCTCAAAAAAGGCAGCAAATTTGCGGATTTGGCAAAAAAACATTCCAGCGACCCGGGCTCCAAAGACCGCGGCGGAGAACTCGGTTGGGCGCCCGCCAATGCTTATGTGCCGGCTTTTTCGGATGCTTTGAAAAAACTCAAAAAAGGCACTTACACACAAACGCCAATCAAAACCGAGTTTGGCTACCACGTGGTGTTTTTGGAAGACACGCGCCCGTTGGTGCCGCCCGCCTTTGAACGCGTGAAACCCGAATTGCAAATGCGCGCACAAAATGAGTTGGTTGATGAATTAATCAAAGACTTGCGCAGCAAAGCCAAAGTGGAATAATCCTTTTTTTAACAATAAACAAGCCACAGTTTCTGTGGCTTTTTTCTTTTATTTTCTTTTCTTTAAAAAATCTTATGAAAACCCCAAAAACCGTTTATTTAAAAGATTACACGCCAAGCGCTTTTTTAATTGATGAAACTTTTTTAAAAGTGGAATTGTTTGATGAAGCAACAATTGTTACGGCAAAGCTCAAAATTCGCCGAAATCCCAAGGTTTTGCAATTTTCCACGGTAAACGCTGAAAAATTTTTAAAACTCAATGGCAAAAATTTAAACACATTAAAAATTTTAAAAAACGGCACACCGATTGATTATGAAATTGAAAATGTTTTAGACGAATCGCTTTTAAAAATTGAATTTTTGGAAGATTCTGCCGAAATTGAAACGGTTGTGAAAATTTTTCCGCAAAAAAACACTGCCCTTTTGGGTTTTTACAAAAGCAAAAACGGCTATTTTACGCAGTGCGAAGCGCAGAGTTTTCGCGCAATCACGTGGTTTTTAGATCGCCCAGACGTGATGAGCCTTTACACCGTTCGGCTTGAAGCCGAGAAAAAACGTTTTCCTATTTTGCTTTCCAACGGCAACTTAGAAAATTCGGGCGATTTAGAACATTCGCGCCATTTTGCCTTGTGGCGCGACCCATTCAAAAAGCCAAGCTATTTGTTTGCAATGGTTTTTGCGGATTTGGGCGTGTTGCAAGATTCTTATACAACAAAAGACGGCAAAAACGTAGCGCTCTACATTTACGCCGAAGAAGGCCGCCAAGCGCAATTGCAGCGCGCCATGGCAGCTTTGAAAAAAGCAATGGCGTGGGATGAAAAACGCTTCAATTTGTCTTGCGATTTGGCGCGCTATTCTATTGTGGCGGTTGACGACTTCAACATGGGCGCCATGGAAAATAAAGGTTTGAACATTTTTAACAGCAAATATGTTTTGGCGGATGAAAAAACAGCAACGGATGCGGATTTTGAAGCCATTGATGATGTAATTGCCCACGAATATTTTCACAACTGGACGGGCAATCGCATCACCTGCCGCGACTGGTTTCAGTTGTCCTTAAAAGAAGGTTTGACGGTTTACCGCGAACAACTTTTTTCTGCCGATACGCATGATAAAAACCTCGCGCGCATTAAAGAAGCGCGCTTAATTCGCAGTGCACAATTTGTTGAAGATGCTGGTCCTATGGCGCATCCTGTGCGACCAGATCATTATATGGAAATCAACAATTTTTATACTGTGACGGTTTATGAAAAAGGCGCAGAGTTGATTCGTATGATGGCGAGCATCATCGGTGATGCGGCTTTTAATGACGGCATGGCGGAATATTTCCGCCGCTACGATGGCACAGCGGCAACCATTGAAGATTTTGTTAGCGCGTTGGAATCAGCCAGCGGTTTTGATTTTAAAGAATTTATGCCGTGGTACCACACCGCAGGCACGCCCAGCTTAAAAATCGCGACGGATTTTTCAAAGGAAAATCAACGCTTGACGATAAAAATCACGCAAGAAAATCCCAAAAACCCAGCGCCCGTTTTAATGCCTATTGCCATTGCGCTATTTTCAAAATCGGGCAAAAAAATTATAGAAAAAACGCTTTTGTTCAAAGAAAAATCTCAAGATTTTGTTTTTGAAAACATTGAATCTGAACCGATTGCATCCTTTTTGCGCCGTTTTTCAGCACCAGTAAAAGTGGAATTGCCATTTTCCACGGTCAACGCCATATTTCTTTTAAAAAACGAAGACGACCCATTCGCCGCTTTTGACGCGGCGAAAAGTTTATTCCAACACTTTATTTTGGCAGGCGAAAATCTTCCCGAATCCTTTATTGCGGCACTTTCTCACCTTTTGCAAAATGTAAAATCGCGCGGTGCGGGCTTTGTTTCTGAAATATTTTTGTTGCCATCCTTGGCGTCCCTTGCCACGCATTTGGAAAAGGTCGACATTTTGCAACTTTTCAAATCTCGGGAATCAATAATTCACCAAATTGCCAAAGCTTTAAATGCTGATTTTTTGAATGTTTTCAATGCGTTATCAAACAAAACAAATTTAACCAAAGGCGAGCGCGCGTTAAAAAACCGTGCTTTGCAATTTTTAACGGAAATTGAAACGCCTGAAAACGTGGCAAGAACCTTTCAATCTTTCCAAAACGCCACCAATATGACCGATGAATTTGCGGCACTCAACATTTTGGCGAATTTAAACGGCAATTTTGATGAACGCACCAACGCATTAGAATCCTTTTATAAACGTTACCAAAACGAAGATTTGGTGTTGTGCAAATGGTTGCAATGCCAAGCCACATCGCGCCGCGCGGATTGTTTATCCAATGTTCAAAATTTAACAAAACACGCGGCGTTTTCTATGGATAATCCTAACAAGGTTTATGCCTTGATTCGTGCATTTGCAAGCAACTTATTGCATTTTCATAGCACAATCGGCGCTTATGAATTTGTTATCGCGCAAATTCGCTATTTGAACGAAAAAAACCCATCCGTTGCCGCTCGGCTTTTGCGCGCCTTTGATGATTTTCAAAAATTCGGCAATGAATCCCGCGCGCGCGCGGCACTTGATTCTTTAAAATCCGCCCAACTCTCCCGCGATGTATTTGAAATTTTGAAAAAAATAAAAGGTTGACCGTGGAAAATGGAAAATTACCAACATCTAACCCCCCCCCCCCCGCCAAAGCCATGGAATTTTTTTGATAAATTCATCGCTTATTTGCGCTACAAGGAAGTGAATCCTTATGTGCCAAAAAACGGCGTAATCGTTGATGTTGGTTGCGGGCGCGAAGCGGCGTTTTTGATGCAACACCGCACCAACATTCAAAAAGGAATCGGCTTGGATTTTCGCATTAAAGATGCCACTTTTGAAAACATTGAACTTTTCCATCACCAAAATGCAAAAACCATTGCCTTGCCCGACTCATCAGTGGATGCGGTTTTTTTGAATGCCGTTTTGGAACATATTCCCGACCCCTTGCCGATTTTGAGCGACTGCCGCCGCATTTTAAAACCCCAAGCGCCTTTGGTGATGACCACGCCCACGCGTGCAGCCAAACCGATTTTGGAATTTTTGGCTTTTCGCCTGCACCTTATCAATGAAGATGAAATCCGTGAACATTGCCACTATTACTCCCGAAAAGATGTGGAATTGCTTGCCCAAAGTTTGATGATGACTCTCGAGCGCTACACCTTATTTGAATTCGGGTTGAATAGTTTGATTGTTTTAAAAAAATAAATAACTATACAAATCCACGGTAAACAACAAAAAATTTTCATTAAATCCGCATTAAAATGCGTTTTTTTTCCTTTACAAAAAAACGCCATGCAATGTTATTTGGATTTGCTCGCCCACATTTTGAAAAACGGCGTGGACCGATCGGATCGCACTGGAGTCGGCACGCGCTCGGTTTTTGGCCATCAAATGCGTTTTAATTTAAACGATGGCTTTCCCCTTTTAACAACAAAAAAAGTTCATTTAAAATCAATTATTTATGAGCTTTTGTGGTTTTTATCTGGCAGCACCAACATTCATTTTTTAAAAGAAAATGGCGTGTCCATCTGGGATGAATGGGCAGATGAAAATGGCGATTTGGGTCCCGTTTATGGCAAACAATGGCGGCATTGGGAAGGAAAAAATGCAGAGATTGATCAAATTTCTCTTTTAATTCAACGGCTTAAAAATGACCCATTTTCGCGGCGGCACATTGTTTGCGCTTGGAATGTGGCGGATGTGGAAAAAATGGCTTTGCCGCCTTGCCATTGTTTGTTTCAGTTTTATGTGGCTGGCGGCGCGCTTTCCTGCCAACTTTATCAGCGCAGTGCGGATGTGTTTTTGGGTGTGCCCTTCAACATTGCAAGTTACGCCCTTTTAACGCAAATGCTCGCGCAAGTTTGCGGCTTCAAATTGGGCGATTTGGTGCATACCTTGGGCGATGCGCATCTTTACCATAATCATTTTGAACAGGCAAAAACGCAACTATTAAGAACACCTCAAACCTTGCCAAAAATGCTTATCAATCAAAAAGTTACAAATATTTTTGATTTTCAATTCTCCGATTTTGCACTGCAAAATTACAACCCCTACCCTGCAATTCCCGCACCAATTGCGGTTTGAGGTTTTAAGAAAATGAGTTACCAAGATTTACGTGAATTTATTGCCGATTTAAAACAACGCCAATTATTAAAACACGTGCCTTTTGCCGTTTCGCCCAAATTAGAAATCACCGCTTTGTGCGATGCCGTTTTGAAAAAAAATGGTCCTGCGCTGTTGTTTGAAAATCCCAATAACCACAAAATTCCCTTGCTTGCCAATTTGTTTGGCTCTGTTGAGCGCGTGGCGTTGGGCATGGGCAAACAATCCCTTGAAGATTTGCGCGAGTTGGGCAAAACCTTGTCCGCCTTAAAAGAACCTAGTCCGCCAGAAAATTTAAAAGAGGCGTTTTCGCAATTTCCTTTATACAAACAAGCGCTCAATATGCGCGCCAAAATCATCAACAATGCGCCTTGCCACGAAGTGGTTTTGGAAGGCGATGCAGTTGATTTAAACCAATTTCCCATTCAACATTGTTGGCCAGAAGATGCCGCGCCGTTAATTACTTGGGGAATGGTGGCAACCAAAGGACCTTACAAAAAACGGCAAAATTTGGGCATTTACCGCCAACAAGTGATTGCCAAAAATCGCGTGATTATGCGCTGGCTCTCGCACCGCGGCGGCGCTTTGGATTATGCGGATTTTCAAAAAGAATACCCCGGCGAAAAATTCCCCGTTAGTGTGGTGATTGGTTGCGATCCGGCAACAATGTTGTCGGCTGTTACGCCCATTCCCGATTCTTTGGGCGAATACCAATTTGCAGGATTGTTGCGCGGCGCGCCCACCGAATTAACCCAATGTTTCACCAACAATTTAACCGTGCCTGCGCGCGCGGAAATTGTTTTGGAAGGCTTTATTTACCCCGATGACCAAGCCATTGAAGGCCCTTTTGGCGACCATACCGGTTATTACAACGAACAAGCCACTTTTCCGGTTTTGACCATTGAAAAAATCACGCACCGCAAAAATCCCATTTATTTATCCACTTACACCGGCAAACCGCCCGATGAACCTTCTGTTTTGGGCGCCGCCTTAAATGAAGTTTTTGTGCCGCTGTTGCAAAAACAATTCCCCGAAATTACCGATTTTTATTTGCCGCCCGAAGGTTGTTCGTATCGTTTGGCAATTGTTTCTATCAAAAAACAATATCCCGGGCACGCCAAACGCGTGATGTTTGGCATTTGGAGTTTTTTGCGGCAGTTTATGTATACGAAATTCATTATTGTTACCGATGATGATGTGAATATCCGTTCTTGGCACGATGTGATTTGGGCGCTCACCACGCGCGTGGATGCCGCGCGGGATACGGTGACGGTTGAAAATACGCCCATTGATTATTTGGATTTTGCCTCGCCTGTGGCAGGTTTGGGCGCCAAAATGGGCATTGATGCCACCAACAAATGGACGGGGGAGACCAACCGAGAATGGGGGCGCATTATTCTTCAAAAAGAAGAAATCACCAATAAAATTCAACAATTTTTAAAGGATTTGAAT
>ERZ1035025.396-NODE-396-length-30128-cov-9.354704_pt1 | contig 30128 bp, 33 predicted proteins | sample MGYA00520619_ERZ1035025 | MGnify/ENA primary metagenome ERZ1035025 (study PRJEB33766, sample SAMN09781742) | gut metagenome | biome: gut microbiome | host: Homo sapiens | place: Madagascar | study: EMG produced TPA metagenomics assembly of the PRJNA485056 data set...
ATAAAAAGAGAAAATAATTTTTGGTTGTTGAAATTATATGAATATGTTAAAATAAGAATATAAATTATAGAAAGAAGTTAATATCATGATGTATCCATATATGATATTTCAAGAATTTGAGGTGGAGCTGAAAATGTGTTATTTAATTGCAAAAACGTTGAAACAGAAAGGGCTATCTAAATGCATGACAAACCAATTTATGTTATAGCAAAAATATTTGATCAACAAGGTTGTATAGCATATCGATGTAAATCATTAAATGAAGCGAGATGTCTACCAGGGACATTGCAAGCATTAAGTGAAGAAGGTGTTCAAATAGTTATTTTGGATGATCCAGAGATATATTCGGAATATTCACCATATCAATACATTGATAATATGAAAGAATTTATAGATCGTGTTTATATGCTAAATCGTTTTTCAGAAAATATAAATTGATATATACAATATTGAACTTATTTTAAAGAGAGGAATCAGATTATGGAAAAACAAGAAAACATAAAAATATTTGAAGACACCGAAACATTATGTAAAACGAATCCAAGCTTAGAACAATCAATCAAAAATTCAATACATAACCAAAAACTAATCCTTCAAAATCAAAAAATAAATAGTAATAATCAGAAACGATATGAAAAACCTGCACATATTATTGTATCCAAAAAGAGAACATTGCAAGCAGCATCGGCATATAAAAATACTAAAACAGCTGTACATAATTTTGCTTCCGCAACTAATCCAGGTGGTGGAGTAAAAAGAGGATCTAATGCACAGGAAGAATGTTTGTGCAGATGTTCAGGACTATATGTTTGTCTAAGTACACAAACAATGTGGGATGGATTCTACTCTCCACACAGACAAGCACATAATCCAATCTATAATGATGATATCATTTATACACCTGCAGTCACAGTATTTAAAACAGATACTGCACAACCAGAGATTATGGATGCATCTGATTGGTATGATGTGGATGTAATCACATGTGCAGCTCCGAATCTAAGAGTTCAAAACAATTATAATGGCAAGTCATCATATAATAATGCGAAGAAAATGATAGATGACGAATTATTAAAATTACATGAAAAACGATTAAAAAGAATTTTAGATACAGCACTTTCAGAAAATGATGAAACGATAATTCTTGGGGCATTTGGATGTGGTGCATTTATGAATGATCCACAGATTGTTGCTCAGGCAGCAAAAAATGTAATTCAAGAATACTTATATAGTTTCAAAAATATTGAGTTTGCGGTATATTGTTCTCCAAGAGATGATCGAAATTATAGAATTTTTGATAGAGTTTTGAAGAAATAGTGGGCATAGGATTCAAATGGATTTAGTATATGCATCTGGATCTTTTTCGTTCATCTGGCAGCCAAAAGTTGTTACATGGCTTGAAAATTTAGTTATATTTTAAAAAGTTGAAAAGGAGAAATGATAATGCATCATGATTTGGATATACATCCAATACCAGAAGAGGTTCTTTACATAAATGAGATGGATTTTTTGGAACCAAATTACTATGAGTTAAAAGAACAAATAAAAAAAGCAGCCTCAGGAAAAACGATTGCACAAGGTGGTATTTTACCAGACGATAATGTAAGAATTTATGTACCAATGGATTTAAATGCAGATAAAATCATGTGGAGGTTATATAGAATTTACATGGCGCTGGATGATCCAGCTTATCGCAATGAAACGGAATTCATGACAGCAGTTGGAATTATTGTTTCACAACTTGAAATTTATGATCAAGTGTGGGTCGCAAGAGATGCGGCTCACGCTGTTCAAAAAAGTGAAAGTGGAGTATACCATAGCCAGAAGGGAATAGAATTAGCAAAGAAAATAATAGAATATTTAGAAGAAAATGAAGGATGTGCAGAATGTTTTCCGTATGAGACTATTGATAAGTTAAAAGATGAATTTATATTTTAAAATAATAGGAACTCATGCGAAATTTAAGAGAGTTGAAATAGCAGTGTTTAAGGACATGTGGATCGTATGAAGTTAGAAAATGAGGTGAATAACATGACACAAATTTCAAAAAAAGATTGGAAACTATACAGAGAAAAATTGCCGCAATGGCAAGAAAGATACATGGAAGGTTTAATCCAAGAATATATAGATTTCCTAAGTGATGAAGATATTCAAGCATCTACAAAATTCTGGGAATTAAGAGAGCGAATCAAAGATGATCGACGACACCCAGGTGTACTAGTAGAAGTAAGGAAATCAACAGCTGTCGATATAATTTTGCGTATGATAAAACTAAAAGTAATTTCAAAAGATGACATAAATGATTTTTCAAGTGAATTAAAACAAGAAATTGAAAGACGAATAGCGTTTTATAGATAGACTAATAATAAATCAAACGAAATGAGGTGGAATAGAATGGGTTTAATTGAAGTTGCTAGCACCAATTCAGTTTGGCGAGGAATGGACTACTATGAAAATAAAAAAGTACGTTCTTGGGAAAAGTCAGGAGAAGAAACTTATGAAGGAATAGTTTCAGGAAGTGACGAAAATAATTATATAGTACATATAGATAAAGCACATCCGAGGAAATCTACCTGTAATTGCCCATTTGCAAAGGGACGGCGTGTTGTTTGCAAACATATGATTGCATTATTATTTACAGCTGAGCCTAAAGCAGCGGAGGATTTTTTACAGCAAGTGAAACAATGGGAGAAGGAGGAAGACGAAAGAGAACAGGAGCATTTTAATGAACTTCGTAAATATGTAAATAGTCTTTCAAAAGCTGAATTACAGGAAAAATTATATGATGTGCTAGTGGAACTGGAAGATATAAGGAATGGATATTGGTAGAAATTATATAAGTCAGTATAAGATTGAAAAACCAGTAACAATAAACAGGAGAGAGAAACAAAACAACATGTTATACAATGTATTTAGGATATGCTGGAATGCTAGTATTTGCAGTTACATTTTTAATTGCCGAAAGGAAACTTAAGTGCCCGGAGACATTAAGAAATAAGTTTATGAAGTGGGGTACTATATCGAATCCATAATTATGGAAGGATTCTAATTGCTCTTTAGACTCATATTCAAAAGAAAGATTAATCTTTCTTTTTATACTCTAAACAAAAGAATCATTTAATAAAAAAGTCATTATTATGATATCTTACTACATATAAGTATATCATGTAATGATTTTTTACATTGTAGCTAATATATGAATATGATAGACTGATATTAAATGAAACGAAATTTATTGCCTTATATGAGATTACGGCTTTGTGGTGGTGTTTTAATAAGCAGAAAGAGGATAATAATATGAATTTAGAAGAACAAAAAAATTTTATACTAAGCGGAAAGATGTATAATGATTTAACGGATGAATTAGTTAAAGCTCGTGAAAATACTGTATTTTTAACAAACGAATATAATAAAAGCATATCCCAGCAAATGTAGTTGCAGCAGGAGTTCCGTGTAAAGTAATCCGTGAAATAACAGAAGATGATAAGACGGGATATGGAGTAAAATAGACATAAGCGTTCTGAAAATGGTATAAAGGCTAATATAACAGAAATTAATTCATATTATCAAATATGTTTGCTATAATAAAAGAAAAAACAGGAGCATTAGCAAAATGAATGAAAATAGAAAGATCGTTTTAGATACCTTAAATGAGCAAAATATAGAATACGAAATGTTTGAACATCAAGCGGTTTACACAGTGGATGAAATCGAAGACTCTGATCTGTGGAATCATGAAAACGGCATAGGAGCGAAAAATTTATTTTTAAGAGATGGCAGTGGAAAACACCATTTTCTTGTGATCATTCGAGAGGACAAGCAGGCAGATCTTAAGAAAGTAAGAGATGAGATTGGAAGTTCCAGACTTAGTTTTGCCTCTGCTGAGCGTTTAATGAAATATTTAAATATCGAGCCAGGATCTGTTTCGCCATTAGGCATTTTGAATGATAAAGAATGTGTGGTTCCAGTCTTTTTTGATGAAGATCTGAAGGAATATGAATATATTGCAGTTCATCCAAATGATAATACAGCAACGATCTGGATGAAACTTACAGATCTTTTGGATGTCATAAAGATGCATGGAAATCAAGTGAAATTTATCAATGTATAATGCAGTAGTTGTCATGTGGTAAACCATAGTCAAAAAGGAATAGGAAGATTTTCTAGGAGGTGTGCAATGAATAAAAAAATATGGGATCTATATGCACCAATTTATGAGAAAGCCATGAGAGCTGATCGTAAGTGTTATAAATTTATGTACCATCGGATTAAAAGTCAGATTGTCGGCAAAGAAGTCTTAGAAATTGCCACGTATCACATAACAAAGGAATAATTAGCCGAATCTGGTCACACATTCTAAAATTAGCAGGAATTAAATTCGAACATCAGTGGAGTGGCAGGGAATATATCATATGGCTTAAGAAAAATGGATGGAAGATATTACATAACAAACTTTTAACAGCAAGGATTTCTTTGATGTATGTAGAATGTATAAAAAAGAATAATAACGTATCATAATATATTTTACAGCAATTTCAAAAGGCAAAAAGTAAAAAAATGAATTTTAGAAGGAATCTTAAAACAATGTCAATTATATTAATAACAGGTGGAAACAAAGGTCTGGGTTATGAAACTGCCAGAAGACTAATAAAATTAGGTCATAAAGTATATATCGGATGCAGAGATAAAGAACGAGGAGAACAAGCCGCAGCGAAACTTGGTGCTAAAATGGTTCTTCTAGATGTCACAAATACAAAATCTATAAAAAACGCAGCAAATATCATAGAAAAAGAAGAAGGATACCTAGATGTACTGATCAACAATGCTGGAATATCTGGTGGATTTTTAAAGCCAGAAGATGTAACGGCAGAAGATATGAAGAAAATATATGACACAAATGTATTTGGTATTGTAGGAGTTACGAATGCATTTAGTCCGTTACTTCGAAGATCAGATAATCCTGTAATTGTCAATGTTTCAAGTGGATTAGGTTCTTTTGGAACAGTTACAGATTCAACGAAAGAAGAATCAAAGAGCCTTCGTGTATGATGCAAATAAAAGTTTAACATCATACACGGAGGCTTTTTATGTATCATTTTATAGATGGTTTCAAATCTGAACAATCAAATATTTAGAAACAATTCTTTATAATATCCTCATCAAGTCCATCTTTCGAAGTAATATTTCCTATTACAAAATACAAGATTCCACCAACTAACAATCCCCATACAACGGCATTAATACCAGCGATCTGTACATTATAATAACAAAATACATATGTGATCGCGGCACCAAGCGAACTAAAGACTGCTGCCTGTTTCGTTCCTTTCTTCCAGAACAATCCCCCGACCAATGGCCAGAAGAAGCTGCATTCCAGACCACCTAAGGCAAACAGATTTAAGAAGAAAATGATATCTGGCGGATTGATCGTAAGTAAGATAACAATTACACCAAATGCGAATGTAACAAGTGTACTCATTTTTCCAACATTTTTATTATAAGATTCCACTTTTACAGGATCGTCTTTGACAACATAGTTACGCCATAAATCTTTCACGATCGCTGCAGAAGCAAGGATCAAAAGAGAATCAGCGGTAGACATAACAGCTGCCATAGGTGCTGCAAGGAAAGTTCCTGCAAGTCCGACTGGCATGATCTTCTGAACGATGTATGGAATAAAATAATCAGAAGTTGGAAGATTCTTTGTATCTACCAATGCACCAGCCCATGTACCAGCCATATGCATACCAACGATGATAAAGCTACAAGTAACAGCACCGATCCACATTGCAGAATGAAGGCTCTTTGTATTCTTAAATCCCATGGAACGAACGGCTGTCTGTGGAAGTCCAAGTGTACCAAATCCTACGAGAACCCAAAAACTAAGTAAAGTACCAGGGCTGTATTTTGAAAACAGGTCATCATATACACCAGGAAGATTCTGTGCAAGACCAGCATCGATTCCAGCAAGTCCTCCTCCAGCTTTTAATACGAAGAATAAAAGCAGAAATGTACCGACACACATGATGATTCCCTGAATTGTATCTGTAATCGCAACAGCACTGAAACCTCCAAACGATGTATAAATAATAACAACCGCACCAAAGATCAATAAAGAAACAACATGATCAAGTCCGGTGATGGAAGAAATCAAAGTTGCTCCACCAGTAAACTGTCCGATCATCTGTGCCATAAAAAATATAACCATAAGTAAACTGGTTACGATAACTAATACATCACTTTTATAACGGGCTTTTAAATAACCAACGACAGTGACAGCTCCTGTTCTTCTGGAAACCAGCGCCAGTTTATTACCAAGGACACCAAGTACCAGAAATGTGATTGGAACCTGAACTGTAGCGATCCATGCCTGTGCATATCCATAAGTAAGGCCAGCAGCTCCAGGACCTGAGATAAAGGAACTTACAGAAGTATAAGTTGCCATTGTTGTCATGGCCAAAAGAAGTCCATTCATATTTCTTCCACCGATAAAGAACTTTTTCTCGGAGGAAGTATGCTGTTTTTTATTTTGACGTTTACTAAAGATAATACCGATTGCAGCATTTAGAACAAGGTAAACGATAAAAATCGTAAGAATGATTTTCTGATTTGTTGACATTTATTTCTCTCCCTCCTCATCTTCATCATCGTATTCAAAATTAATGAATACATGTCTTAATAAGTACCAGACACCGATCAGAGAAAGTATGATCGTTCCGAAAGTTGATACACTAAACCATGCTGGCATTCCTAAAAAATAAAGTCCAGTACCATTTAATAAAAACGCACTGGCAATATGCCAAGCACAGCAGATTGCAACAACAATGAGCGTTCCACGGATTTCACGCATACACTGTTCGTGTTTCTCCTGTCTTGTTAATTTTTTCATATTTTATAATCTCCTTGAATAAAAGGTCAGATTCACAAAGGATATCTGCCAAAGGTATTATCTTATAAAAATAGAAGAAAATCAACCGATTTGGCTTATGTATTAATTCCTATTATATAAAAAGGTTGGGATTATTGCAGTATAGAAAAGATAAAATGACATCCACAGTATTTAATGATTTCTGTGAATGTCATTTTGTTGAATTATATAAATAATCGTTTATGCTCTTAATTCTTTTGCAGCAATTACTAAATTCTTAAGACTCTTTGTCGTTTCTTCCTCACCGCGTGTTTTCAGCCCACAGTCTGGGTTTACCCAAAGTTTTTCAATTTCAATCTTTTGAAGCATTTTATGAAGAGCAGTTTTGATCTCTTCCACAGAAGGTACTCGTGGAGAATGAATATCATAGACACCTGGACCAACTTCCGTTTTAAAATGATTTTCTTTTAGGGAATCAAGGATTAGAAGATCAGATCTTGATGCCTCAAATGTGATAACATCCGCATCCATATCATCGATTGCAGGAATGATATCCGTAAATTCACTATAGCACATATGTGTGTGAATCTGTGTTTCTGGTTTTACCTTGCTGTGTACCAGACGGAATGCTGGAATTGCCCAGTCAAGATATTCGCTGTACCAGTCAGACTTACGAAGAGGTAATTTTTCACGCAATGCAGCTTCATCAATCTGAATGATCTTAATGCCATTTGCTTCAAGATCTAAAACTTCATCACGGATCGCTAATGCAATCTGGTAAGTACTTTCTTTGATAGAGATATCTTCTCTAGGGAAAGACCAGTTTAAGATCGTAACAGGACCTGTTAACATTCCTTTCATTGGTCGATCAGTCAGGCTTTGTGCATAAACAGACCAGTCAACAGTCATAGGTTCTGGACGAGATACATCACCCCAGATGATTGGCGGTTTGACACAACGTGTACCATAAGACTGAACCCATGCTTTTTCTGTAAATAGATATCCGCTTAATTTCTGACCAAAATATTCGACCATGTCATTTCGCTCATATTCACCATGAACAAGAACATCAAGATCAATTTCTTCCTGTAATTTTATACATTCCTTAATTTTTTCACGGTTAAAGGCAATATATTCATCTTCTGTGATCTCACCTTTTCGGAAGGCACTGCGGTTTTTCTTAACATCAGAAGTCTGAGGGAAAGAACCGATCGTTGTTGTTGGAAGTAATGGAAGTTTAAATACATCTTTCTGGATTTTTTCACGTTCAAAGAAATCAGGAAGACGTACAAAGTCCTCATCGTTAATCTCGGAAACACGTTTTGCAACTTCAGGATCATAGCAGTTCTTACGATTCTCAAATAATGCAAGATTCTTCACAAATGCTTCGTGTATTTCATAAGAATCAAGTTCACTTAATGTTTTTAATTCTTCAAGTTCTGTTAATTTTTCTTCTGCAAATGCAAAATGTTTTGTATAATCTTTATCCAGTTTTGTTTCATTTTTTAATGTATATGGAACGTGCAGCAGGGAGCAGGAAGTATTGATCACTGCTGAAATATGATTGTTCTTTAACCATGCAAGGACAGATAAAGATTCACCATAATGATTTCTCCAGATATTTTTTCCGTTTACGATTCCAGCAAATAAGAGTTTATCTGTTGGGAATCCATATTTTTTGATCAGATTTTTTGTTTCCTTTCCTTCAATAAAGTCAAGACCGATACCATCAAAATCAAGTTTTGTAAGATTCTCATAAACATCTCTCACATCTCCAAAATAAGTCTGAAGAAGGATTTTCAGAGATCCTTTTTGTGAAAGAAGTAATTTATAGATCTGTTCCACTAATTTAATATCATCATTTGTAAGATCATGGACAAGATATGGTTCATCAAACTGAATCCATGAAATTTTTGTTTCCTGAGCTTTTTTAAGTAAATCTGTGTATGCCTGAATGATTGGCTCTACAAAATCTGACAGTTGTTTTTCTCCAGTATAACGGATCAGTTTTAATAAAGTAAATGGACCTGCGATCACTGGTTTTGTCTGGATACCAAGCACAAGTGCTTCATCGAACTGATCGAATAATTTTGTTCCAGCCAGTTTAACTTCTGTATCATCTTCAATTTCAGGAACCATGTAATGATAATTGGTATTAAACCACTTTTTCATTGCCAAAGCACGTACATCTCCATGATCTCCCTGATATCCACGAGCCATCGCAAAATAAGTATCGAGATCGGATAGATTTAGTTCTTTATAACGTGCTGGGATGATATTGAATAAAACAGCAGTATCAAGCAATGTATCATAAAAAGAAAAATCATTAGAAGGAATCAGATCAAGACCGCTTTCCTTTAAAAGTTTCCATTGTTTTTTACGGATTTCTTTTGCAATCGTTTGTAAAGCATCCTGAGAAATTTCATGTCTGAAATATTTTTCTGTAGCAAATTTTAATTCACGAAGGCTTCCTACTCTTGGGAAACCAATGATTGATGTAAGCATAGTTAAATCTCCTTTTCTAGTAAAAATTCATCGGTTGTTTTTTGTTAGCCTTATTATAGTTTGGAATAAAGAAAGTGTAAAATATATATAAATATGTGTTTGGCATAACTTTAAACTATATCGAGTAAAATAAATATGTGGTCAAAAATATATAAAAAAACGAGGTCTTATACTATTTTTCTTTTTATTTTTACATAAAGTTACATTTTACACGATAACATCAATATGTTATGTTAGAATAGAAATAATAATAAAATAAATTATAAAGGAGAGAAGGATGAAAAGATTGAAAAAAGCAGTATCCTTACTGCTGATCGTTGCCATGATGATTCCAGTGATGACTGGATGCGGGAAGAAAACAACGACAACGAATAAAAAAGGAAAATCCAAATACAAAGTCTGTATGATCACAGATGCAGGGGATATTACGGACCAGTCATTTAACCAGACAACGTATGAAGCATGCAGGGATTACTGTAAGAAAAACAACATTGAATTTACTTATAAGAAACCAGACGGTGATACAGATTATGCCAGAACAGCGATGGTCGATGTAGCGGTTGCAGAAGGGTATAATGTTTTAGTTATGCCAGGATATGTATTTGCACAGACAATTGTTGATACGACATTTAAATATCCTGACATTAAATTTATTGTACTTGATATGAGTGCAAGTGATATCGGAGCTGCAGCGGTTGGTAATGACTATTATGCAAATCCAGATAAATATGACGTATCCAAATATTACAACACAAAGAACACATATCTTGCAATCTATCAGGAAGCAATTCCTGGATATTTAGCTGGATATACGGCAGTTAAACTTGGATATCGTCATTTAGGATTCTTAGGAGGACAGGCAGTTCCTGGAGTTATGAGATATGGTTATGGATATATCCAGGGAGTCAATGCAGCAGCCAAGGAGATGGGAATTACAGATAAAGTTACACTTGAGTATGCTTATGGTGGTCAGTTCTATGGATCAACAGAGATTACAGCGGCTATGGATACATGGTATAACAATGGAACAGAAGTTGTCTTTGCCTGTGGTGGTGGAATCTTTACTTCTGCAGCAGAAGCAGCAGCCAAAACGGGCGGTAAGATCATCGGTGTAGACTCTGATCAGTCACCGATCATTGATGCTTATGGTAAAGGAATGACGATCACATCAGCGATGAAGAGTTTAACAGCGACTGTTAATTCTACTTTGGATTCCATCATTTTTGACGGAACATGGAATAAACACGTTGGAAAAGTAGAGAACTTGGGATTGATTTCCAAAGATGATATGTCATTAAACTATGTTGGACTTCCAGAAGATACAACACAGTGGAATAAGAACTTTGGATTAAAAGACTACAAGAAATTAGTCGCAGATATCTATGATGGTAAAGTGAAAGTCAGCAACGAGACAGATAAGTTACCAAAAGTATCTATCAAATTAAACGTACGTCAGGGTACGATCAAATAACGAAAAGGGAAGGAAATAAATCATATGTCTGAATATGCAATTGAAATGCTGAATATTACCAAACGTTTCCCTGGAATTGTGGCAAATGATAATATCACACTTCAGTTAAAGAAAGGTGAGATTCATGCACTTCTGGGAGAAAATGGAGCTGGAAAGTCAACATTGATGAGTATTTTGTTTGGACTGTATCAGCCAGAAGAAGGAGAAATCCGTAAAGATGGTAAGAAAGTAGAGATCAAGAATCCAAACGATGCAAATGCATTAGAGATTGGTATGGTACATCAGCATTTTAAACTGGTAGAATGTTTTTCTGTACTGGATAATATCATTCTTGGAGTAGAGCCAACCAGTCATGGATTATTAAAGAAAGATGCAGCACGAAAGAAAGTTATGGAATTATCTGAGAAATACCATCTTCAGGTAGATCCAGATGCCTTAGTTGAGAATATCACGGTCGGTATGCAGCAGAGAACGGAAATCTTAAAGATGTTATACCGCGATAATGAGATCTTGATCTTTGATGAACCAACTGCGGTATTAACAGTTCAGGAGATCAAAGAATTAATGGGAATCATGAAAGGATTAGCGGCGGAAGGTAAAAGTATTCTTTTCATCACTCATAAATTAAATGAGATCATGGAAGTTGCAGACCGCTGCACAATCCTTCGTAAAGGAAAATATATTGATACTGTTGATGTGAAAGACACAACACCAGAAAAACTTTCAGCAATGATGGTTGGTAGAAATATTAACTTTAAAGTAGAAAAGACACCTGCAGATCCAGGAAATGTTGTATTAGATGTGAAACACATGACAGTGGCAGGTGAGAACGGTAAAAAAGATGCAGTAAAAGATGTTTCATTTAAAGTTAGAGAAGGTGAGATCGTATGTATCGCCGGAATCGATGGAAATGGGCAGAGTGAATTAGTTTACGGACTTTCTGGATTATCAGATCTCAAATCTGGAAGCATCCATATGAATGGAAAAGATCTTACGAAAGCATCGGTAAGACAAAGATCTATTCTTGGAGAGAGCCATATTCCGGAAGACCGTCATAAACATGGTCTGGTACTGGATTATTCACTGGAAGATAACATGGTGCTCCAGACATATTTTAAACCACGGTTTACAAATAAATTTGGATTCTTAAAGAAGAAAGAGATTCGAAGCTACGCTGAAAAACTGATCGATCAGTATGATGTAAGATCCAGTCAGGGGCCAGTAACCCAGACAAGAACTATGTCTGGTGGAAATCAGCAGAAAGCGATCGTAGCCAGAGAAATTGACAAAGATCCAACATTCTTAATTGCTGTACAGCCAACAAGAGGTGTCGATGTCGGTGCGATCGAGTTGATTCATAAGCAGATCGTAGAAGAACGTGATAAAGGAAAAGCGGTTCTTCTTGTGAGTCTTGAATTAGATGAGGTTATGGATGTATCCGATAGAATCCTTGTTATGTATGAAGGAGAGATTGTTGGAGAGTTTAAACCAGAAGAAGTAACAGTAGAAGAACTTGGACTTTATATGACAGGTGCCAAGAGACAGGAGGTTTCATCATATGAATAAAGAGAAAAAAAGCATACTGTCAAATGGCGCATTTCAGACATTGATCGCATCCTTATTCTGTATTATTTTAGGTCTGATCGTTGGATACATTGTGCTTTTGATCATTAATCCAGCAGGTGCAGGTGCAGCGATCACTGCGATCTTAAAGAACTTTTTATATTTTCCAAGACCAGAAGTAGCCTTGGAATACTTTGGAAGTACACTTGCAAAATCAGCACCACTTTTAATGTGTACATTAGCAGTTTTGTTTGCTTACAAAGTAGGGCTGTTTAATATTGGTGCATCTGGACAGTTTTCTGTTGGTGCAGCTCTCGCTTTATACTTTGCAATTCATTATAATGCACCATGGTGGGTATGCTTAATCTTAGCAATGATCGGTGGAGCAGTTCTTGGTGCAGTTGCAGGAGCATTAAAAGCATACTTAAATGTAAACGAAGTTATTGCATGTATCATGTTAAACTGGATCAGTTTATATGCGGTTAATACGATTCTTACAGAAGTCAAAGAATCTGGAACAACTTACACATTACCTTTAAGAACAAATAACCCAAAAGCAGTGCTTCCACATCTCGGATTACAGCATTTATTTGCGGATAACCGTTATGTAACGATTGCGATTCCATTAGCGATCATTTTTGCAATCCTTGTATGGGTGATCTTGGAGAAAACAAAATTAGGATATGAATTAAAGGCAACAGGGCTTTCTGTCAATGCTGCAAAATACGCAGGTATGAAAGAGAAGAAAAATATCATTCTTACGATGGCAATTTCAGGAGCGTTTGCAGGAATTGGTGCAGGATTCTTATATTTAAGTGGAATCGAACAGTGGTCATGTGCCCAGACAGCCGTTCCGAATATGGGATTTAACGGAATCGCAGCTGCATTCTTAGGCGGGCTTCATCCAATCGGTGCTGTATTTTCTTCTTTCTTTATCCAGCATATCACCAGTGGTGGTGCTTATGTTGATAAGATGGTTTACTGTTCCCAGATTTCAGATCTGATCGCAGCGATCATTATTTACTTCTGCGGATTCGTACTGTTCTTTAAACATTGCATGAATCAGCGGGTACAAAAAGCACAGGATAAGAAAGTAAAACAGACAGCACAGAAAGGAGGAGAATAAGCATGGCACTCTTATTACAATATACGATCATTTATGCATCAGTTTTATTATTAGTTGCCCTTGGTGGATGTTTTTCTGAGCGAAGCGGAATCATCAACCTTGGATTGGAAGGAATCATGGTAGCAGGAGCGCTTGGTGGAGCTTTGGTTATGAAATATATGTCATATCTTTCTACAGCGCCAATGGTTATCTGTGTAATCTTAGGAAGTGTACTGTTTGGAATGTTATTCTCACTCTTACTGGCAGTCGCAGCGATCAACTTTAATGCAGATCAGACATTGGTAGGAACTGCGATGAATATGTTAGCAACCGCAGCGGCAACTGTATTTGTAAAAGCCATCAATATGGCAGAGAACCCAAACAATGTAGCATCAACAATTCAATATATCAGTCAGAAAAAAGCATTTTCTATCGTAAAGATCGCTGGATTTGAGATCAACTGGTTTATGGTTATTACGATCGTACTTTTAATTGCAGCGAACATCGTATTATACCGCACAAGATTAGGACTTCGCTTAATGGCATGTGGAGAGCATCCACAGGCTGCAGACTCTGTTGGTATCAATGTATATAAGATGCGCTATATCGGAGTATTGATCTCTGGATTCTTAGGAGGACTTGGTGGTATCGTTTATATCACAGCAGGAGTTTCTGAATGGAAATTTGAAAATGGTGTTGCTGGATTTGGATTCCTTGCATTAGCTGTTATGATTTTTGGACAGTGGAAACCAAACCTGATCGCACTGGCAGCTCTTTTATTCGGATTATTTAGAGCATTATCAAATGTTTATGCAGGATTTGACTTCCTGACAGCATTAAATATTCCAGGAACTTATTATAAGATGCTTCCATATATTATTTCTCTGCTTGTATTGGCTGTTTCTTCTAAGAAATCACGAGCACCGAAAGCAGAGGGGATTCCATACGATAAAGGACAAAGATAACAAAGGAGACGAAAGATACAATGGGTATTGTAGTAATCGGAGATGTATTTATAGATATTAAGGGGTTTTCTACATCCCCTTACGTCCCATACGGAAGAAATGCCGGAACGATCGCACAGATTCATGGCGGCGTTGGACGTAATGTGGCAGAAGATATTGCCAATGTGGAATTAGAACCGACATTTGTAAGTTCTGTTGACGATGATGCAATGGGTGAGGATGTCATCCGTAAATTAGAACGTCATAAAGTCAATACACAGTATATGAGAAAAGTTAAGAATGGAATGGGAACCTGGCTTGCAGTCTTTGATCATGAAGGCGACGTGGTAGCATCCATTTCCAAACGGCCAGATCATAAACCAATCGAACAGATTCTTGATGAGTGTGGAGATGAAATTTTTAAAGATGCCGACAGTATCGTCATTGAAATTGATATTGACCGTGAGATTGTGAAAAAAACATTCCATTATGCAGAAAAATACGGAAAGAAAGTTTACGCGATCGTATCAAATATGACCATTGCGATTGAGAGAAGAGACTTCATTCGAAGGACAGAATGTTTTGTATGCAATCAACAGGAGGCAGGAATTTTGTTTTCTGAAGATTATGAAAATATGAATGCAGAAGAGCTATCCAAAATTCTTCCAGAACGTATTAAATCTGCAAAGATTCCGAAGATGGTTGTTACGATGGGTGGAGAAGGTGCTGTTTATGCAGACCAGAATGGCGAAAACGGCATTTATCCAGCATTGAAAGTCGATGTTGTTGATACAACAGGAGCTGGAGACGCATTTTTCTCTGGCGTATGCATTGGTCTTACATATGGAAAAACTCTAAGGGAGGCCTGTGCGATCGGTACGAGACTTGCATCTACAGTTATTTGTACATCAGAAAATATTTGTCCAAGATTTATGCCGGAAGAATTCGGCATTACGAGGTAAATGCGATGGAAAGTATAATTATAGGGATTGCCGGAGGATCAGGTTCCGGAAAATCTACTTTTACAAACAGAGTCAAAAAATATTTTGGTGATGATGTCACAGTAATCTATCATGATAATTATTACCGCAGACAGGATGGAATTCCATTTGAGAAGCGTGTGACGGTAAATTATGATCATCCCGATTCTCTGGAAACAGATCTTCTTGTGGAACATCTGAAACAGTTAAAAGAAGGAAAAACAGTGGAATGTCCAGTCTATGATTACAATCAGCATAATCGCTCAAATGAAGTTATCAAAATTGAGCCAAAACCAGTTATTCTGGTAGAGGGTATCTTATTATTAGCAGATGAAAGAATCCGTGATCTGTTAGACATCAAAGTTTACGTTGAAGCAGATGCAGATGAGCGAATCCTTCGAAGAATCTTACGAGACGTGGAAGAACGTGGAAGAGATCTCCATGGAATCATTGATCAGTATTTGGCAACGGTCAAACCAATGCATTATATGTATGTAGAACCAACAAGAGCCAAAGCGGATATTGTGATCAACAGTGGAAAAAACGATGTGGCATTTGATCTGTTTGTGTCAAAGATTACACAGTTATTAGATGAGATTGAACAATAAAATAGAAGAAAAAAGCCGGAATTTGAAAAGATTCTGGCTTTTTTTTGGTAAAATGAAGATTTTATAATAAAAATATAGAGATATACATTGACTCTCTTAAACATGTTCGCTATGATAAGTACTGTATGCAAAAATTTAGAGAGGAAAATTTAACTTATGAATTATGGTTTATTAAGCCTGCTTCCACCAATCATAGCAGTCATTCTTGCGATTCGAAGTAAAAATGTAATTTTATCACTGTTTTGCGGTGGATTTGTTGGCACACTTATCGTTTGTGCAGGAAATCCATTTCTTGCGATCAAATCACTGATCGGTGATTATTTCTTCGTTCAGCTGACAGATTCTTATAATGCCGGAGTGATCGTACTGATCGTCTTCATTGGCGGATTTATCAAACTGATGGAACGTTCTGGCGGAGCACAAGCATTTAGTAAAAGCGTTTACCGTTGTGGTAAATACGAAACTTAAAGCAATCTTATGTGCATGGGCCGGTGGAATCCTGATCTTCTTTTCAGATCTTGGAACACCATTACTTGTTGGACCGGTTTTCCGTCCACTCTTTGACAAGTTAAAGATTTCACGCCAGAAACTTGCATGGGTGCTTGATTCCACATCATCTCCAGTTGCAATCCTGATACCATTTATCGGATGGGGCGTTTATATCATGGGACTGATTCAGGCACAGTTTGACAACTTAAAGATCAAAGCATCTGACTATACTGTTTTTGTACATGCCATTCCATTTCAGTTTTATGCGATCCTTGCGATTATTATGATCCCATTGATTGCATTTACAAAAAAAGACTTCTCTTTAATGAAAAAGGCAGAAGAGGAAGTTGCAAAAAAGAATTATTCTTTTGACGAAGTGAATCTTGAAACAGAAGATAAAGTAGAAGGATATTCAAAGAAAAATGCACGTCCGATCATGGTATTATTACCGATCATCGTTGTATTTGCAACCTTATTTATCACATTAGCACCACAAGGTTTTCCATTTAAGAAGGTTGACGGAAATGAATTTAGAATCGCCTTAACAATGGGATATTTCCTTGGAACACTGGTACTTATGGTATTATTACGTGCATTCAAAGTACAGAAGTTCGATGAAACATTCAAAACATATGTTGATGGTATGAAAGGAATGACAGATGTAGCGATCACTCTGGTACTTGCATGGTCTCTTGGAAAAGTGATCAGTAATCTGGGAACAGCTACCTTTATTATTGACGGAATGAAGAGTTTAAATATCTCTCCAATCCTGATTCCATCTACGATCTTCTTATTTGGAGCCTTTGTATCATTTTCCACAGGAAGTTCCTGGGGAACTTTTGCGATCATGATGCCACTTGCCATTCCAATGGCATCTGCATTCCACATTCCATTTGCAATCGCAGTAGGAGCTGTATTATCTGGAGGATTATTTGGAGATCACTGTTCTCCAATCTCTGATACAACGATCCTTTCCTCTACAGGTGCGGAGTGTGGCCTTGTAGAACATGTAAAAACACAGTTACCTTATGCCTGTGTGAATGGATGTATTGCATTTATCTGCTTTTTAATTGCAGGAATAACACATAATCCATTAACGATCTTGTTCGCTGTGATCTTATTATTTGCAGTAGTCTTAACATGGAATAAGATGGATACGAAGCATGGGATTTAAGAACAGCTAAATTTTACAGTCTTGTTACCATTTATCGTGATAACAAGACTGTTTCTTTATTTTGAGATTAAATTATATTCTTTTAATATTTTTTCAATATCGGTATCTTTTATAAGTTTCAATAACCATATTTTTAGCTTTTCAACAGGCATCGGCAAATCTGCATGTAACAGAGATCCTCCATCCATCAGTCGAACGCTTGCATCCAATAAATTCCTTACATCATACACACTTCCCCAAACTTCAGGCACTCCTCGGTCAATGCCAAGTAATCCATATACAGCTTCCATAGCAGTCCTAACAGAATATTCAGTAGTAAAAATAGTATCTCTTGGAGTCTCAGCAAACTGACCTAAGAATGCAAAATTAACACATCCATCAGGAATCACATCCGGCCGGTCACCGGCAGCTCTTGGCATGAAAAATGCAGTAATATAAGGCAGCATTGTTGGTACAGTATTCGCATGATCTCTGGCCAACTCATTGATTTCGTCTAATGGTATTCCGATGTGATATAACCATTCTGCTGTAATTTCTTCTCCTGTACAATCTTTCATTGGTTTATGAATGTAATTCCCAGGTGTATCACAAAAAAGACTGTATACCCAGATACAGATTTCATCTTCTTTTTGTTCCTTAAACTGTCCCTGTCGATTGATCGTCCAGCTTAACAGCCAGTTTGAATCTTCGCAGGAGATAATGCCTCCAGTAACAACCTTTCCAGAAAGTGGGTCTCGTTTACAGATTCTCTGGATTGCATCAATGATCTTTGCATCACTTGTAGTGATCGTTGCAGATTCCCAACGTGTTTTACTGACATTGCCGCAGAATTTCTCTGGGTGTCCGAAGCAACGGTCTTGTTTCGCAATATTTTTCCACAGATTCCAGCACCCTGCTGTACGAATCTTGGCATCTCCATTTGCAGGGGTTTGATGATCTCCATAAAGAGTACTTTCGGTACAGCTTCCATTTGTCACAAAAACAATATCATCTTTGGTTAATGGAAGGATTTTTGTTTGGCTATTTTTAATATATTCAATACTTTTTGCAATCTTTTGGTCATTTTCAAAGGAAAAGATTACATTGGTAACCTGTGTATGAAAATGAAAGATCACGCCATTTTGTTTCAGGTATTCTACCATTGGCAGAATCAAAGATTCATACTGATTATATCTTGTGAATTTCAAAGCAGAGAAATCAGGAAGTCCACCGATATGATGGATAAACCGTTGCAGGTATAATTTCATTTCCAAGGCACTATGCCAGTTTTCAAAAGCAAACATTGTCCGCCAGTATAACCAGAAATCAGAATCAAAAACATGTTCGTCAAAGACATCTTCAATTGTTTTATCATATAGTTTTTCATTTGCAGTAAAGAACAATTTCATGATCTGTTTTCGCCCTTTGGCATCAATATTGAATTTTCCAAAATTCTCAGATGGTTTTCCTCGATGTTTTGTTGCACGACATAAGGAATAATTCGGGTCTTCTTTATTCAGCCAGTAAAATTCATCTAACACAGAATTTTCAGGATGTTCTAAAGACGGAATACTATGGAATAAATCCCACAGACATTCAAAGTGATCTTCCATCTCCCGGCCGCCACGCATAATATAACCACGATCCGGATCGGCGATTCCATCACAGGCACCTCCTGCAATATCAGACGCTTCTAAGATATGAATATGATCTCCTGGCATTTGCGCATCACGGATCAGAAAACATGCGGCAGCAAGAGATGCAAGACCACTTCCTACGAGATAGGCAGACTTTTTCTCTACATCTTTTGGTTTCTTTGGTCTGGCAAAAGCTTCATAATTTCCACTGGAGTAATAAATCCCTTTACTGTTTTTCTTTTGTTTATTTAATTCTGTATTTTTGTAATCGGATTTTTTCACCTTTGTTTGAGGATAAGAATAGACAAGCTTTTCTTTCTTTGATCTTTTCCAAGCAATCACTGCAGCACCTATGGCAGTGATCATTCCTAACTTTAAGATTTTTTTATTCATTTTGATATCAGCCTTTCTGTTATGATTTAAAAATAGTGTGCATCAAAAAAGATGGTTTTATTCTCTTGATATATTTGGTAAAATAAAAGAACCGTTGTTTGGAAAGAATTGAGGAAAACAAATGAATAAAATATCAATTTATACGATTATTAAAATACAACCAGAAGAAACAGAAATACCAATGTTAACTTTTTATGTGAAAGAAGACGATGTGGATGAACCAGAAGAGATTTCGATGAAAGAATTAACAGCTTATGACAGAAATCTAGGGATTGGAGATCAAGTAGTAATCGGTGCAGATGAAACTTTGTTTCCGCTAGATATGGCAGAGAATCTTGGAATGTTTGATGAAATCGATCCATTATCCCACATATCTGAAGCCGATCCAAGACAATGGCAGATGGAATGGATGGATAATTATATGGATGCGTTAGAAGAGTTGGAAGATTCTACAACCAATAAGTAACGTAAGATTAATAGAATTAAAACAAGATCTTACAGTCATAAAATACCATAAGATCTTGTCACAGGAGAAAATGGATGACTACTTAATCATCATCACGAAGTAAAAAAGGTGGTCTGAAAGGATATAAGTCCTCATAAGATTCAAGTTCAGCTTCTGTTCTTGGAACAACCTGAATCAATCCAGTACAATCCGTGGTAGAACAAATGTTGCACATCTCGAAGATATTTTCATCAATTTCTTCGTTTGTAAGTTCTTGTTTCTTTTTCTTATCCTTCATGCATCGAAACCTCCTTGTTTCTTAGTATGTGATGATTTAAGAAAAATATTTTGTAAAATTAATCCAAGAAAAACTAGAAAGGAAAAAATAAACGATGAATCCAAAAAGTGACGAATTATATCAGGCATTAAAAGAAAAGGACTTCCCAGATGATTTCTGTAAAGAAATCGCATATCGTCAAATGACAACCGATTACACGATCACAAGAATGCTTGGATATCTCTATCGTATCAGCAACCCAAGAATCGAAGATGTTGTAGATGAGATGTTAGCGATCTTCAGTGACAGAGATGCGATCATTCAGAAAAAAGAATTGGAACATGCACAGTCTGTCATCAATGATGTTTACAATCGAGGATTATAATTTTTATGAACGAAAAATCAATCTTACATCGGATCATTTATTACATGAATCCAAAAAGAATCAATCCATCCATGCTGAAATTATGGATCTTTTTTATACTGTTTAATATCTTATTATTTTTTATACCAAGAAATATTTCCAGAGCATCCATCTGGATTCTTGTCCCGATGATCGGACTTTTTATTTACGCGCTTGTTACAAAAGATGTGTTTCAAAGTTCCTTGATGGGAACCTTATCTCTTTACATACTATGGTATAAATGGAATGCTATCACAGCCTTTTTTAGCGACTGCAAGATTGTATTGGCAGATTCGGAAAATATTGAAATGTATATGTCTTTTTTTCTGTGTGGCGGATTGGTCATTGCAATGAAACGCAGTGGTGCAACAAAAGCATTTACCGAATATATCACAGAAAGGTTTGGAGAAAATGAAAAATTACTCTTAACGACATCGGGAATCTACGCAGGAATCATGTCAATTGATGATTATGTATCTGCTTTTACATCTGGCATTGCATTTTCTCCATTGATTGATAAGATTAAGAAACCAAGACTTGCGCTTGCCTATGTCATAAGAACCTTCAGCATTTGTGTTTCCGCTATGCTTCCTGTTGGTGCATGGGGATATTTTATTATCTTTCAGATTGCAAATGCGAAAAATATCCATGGAAAAGCAGAGGCTATGCAGATTTTCTTAAAATCTGTTCCATTTATGTTTTATGCCATTGCTGCATGTGTCACAGCATTTTTATTTGCAGCAGGAATTCTGCCCAAATTCGGTCATATGAAAAAAGCATATATTATGTCAGAGCAAGGGAAACAGCTTGGCGAATTAACCGATGGATCAGAAGAAGAGGAAGAAGATTTTGATGAAACAGATGAAAGAAAGCAAAATATCAGCATTCTGAATTTATTAATTCCAATGGCAAGTGTTGTGATTGCATTGATTGCTACTGGACTTGATTGTTTTCTTGCATTTGGAATCGCTTTAGTTGTAACAGGAATCCTTTATCTCCTGCAGGGAATCATGACGATCAGCGAATATCTCCAATGTGTGATTGACGGTTTTATAGATATGCTAGACATGGTCCTTATTCTTATGTTAGGATATGCAATGCAGGAAGTTATGGATACGATGGGAATGGAAGGATTAGTACAAAAGATTTGTCAGATAATTCCGATTGTAAGCCTGATTCCTTTTGTAATATTTGTGATTTTTAGCTGCAGTGAATTTTTATATAGTCTAAATTATACATTATATCAGATTGCGATTCCTGTTATGATCGTTGTACTGCCTAAATTAGGTGCGAATCTTCCACTTTGTATTGGAGCAATCGTATCTGCGGGATTATTTGGTGCAAATGCCTGTGTTGTATCGGATCTTGGAATTATTTCTGCAAGAGCCAGCCGGGTAACAGTATATGATCAGTACGAAAGTTCATTACCATATGTACTGATCGCAGGGGTAGTCTCTGCCATAATGTATCTGATCGCAGGATTTATTTTCTAGAATATAGAGATAGAAAAGACTTAAAATATTATGGAGGTATAAAAAATTAATGGAGAAAAAACAGCCGATCATAGAATTAAAACATATTAAAAAGTGTTATGCGAAAGATGTACCGGTTATTTATGATTTTAATCTTACGATCAATGAAGGAGAGTTTGTTACATTTTTAGGACCATCTGGATGTGGAAAGACAACGATCTTAAGAATGTTAGCTGGATTTGAAACACCAACAAGTGGGGAAATCTTATTTCATGGAAAGGATATTAGTGCACTTCCTCCGAATGAAAGAAAATTTAATACAGTATTTCAGAAATACGCACTGTTTCCGCATTTGAATATTTATGATAATATTTCTTTCGGACTAAAGGAAAAGAAAATACCGAAAGATGAAATTGAAAAAAAAGTAAAACGTGTTCTTGAAATTGTAGACTTAGAGGGATTTGAGAAAAGAAAGATTGATAGTTTATCTGGTGGCCAGCAACAGCGTATCGCCATTGCACGTGCGATCGTAAATGAGCCAAAGATCTTGTTATTAGATGAGCCGTTAAGTGCTCTTGATTATAAGATGCGTCAGGAAATGCAGATTGAGCTGAAAAATATGCATCAAGAATTAGGTATTACCTTTATCTTTGTCACGCATGATCAGGAAGAAGCATTGATGATGTCTGATAAGATCGTTGTCATGTCAAAAGGGCAGATTCAACAGGTTGGAACCCCAGAAGAGATTTATAATAAACCGCAAAATGCTTTTGTTGCCGATTTTATTGGAGAAAGTAATATTTTTGACGGAGTGAAAAAAGAAGGAAACCTGATACATTTTGCACATCATGATTTTGTATGTCATGATGTGCATGAACCTGGAACAAGACTGGATGTTGTCATCCGTCCGGAAGATGTTGTTTTGACAACTCCTGAGAAAGGGAAATTTACAGGAGAAGTCATTTCTTGTCTGTTTTGTGGTAAATTTTATGAAGTTGCCGTTTTATCCGATAAAAATGAGATTGAAGCACATATCTTACATGAATTGACACCGGGAACAAAAGTTGGAATTGATTTTACAGAAGATACAATCCATACAATGCCAAAAGACCTGAAAGTCAATCATTATACTGGTACAATGGACAAAGACGGATGGTTAAACCTTACAGACGGACGTGTTCCTGTCAGGGTTGATGAGATTTTCAGTGGTTACACAACAGATCATGGACATATTGTTGATCTTGAAGGCCATAAAGCACATCTTGAAGGCACAAAGTTAAAAATGTATTTTTCATCAAAACTTGCTGACCTTAGCGATGACCCAGAAAAAGGATATTTCCAGGGAAATATTATTTCGATCATTTATAAGGGAGATCATTATAACTACCGCATTCTAAGTGAAAATAAGGTGGAATACTCTGTAGATGATGAAGATTTATGGAATATTGGAGATTTTGTAAGTGTTGTAATTCCAGATGATGCAATACAGTTTGAAAGAGTTTCGGAGGAAAGTGAATGAAAAATGACAGACTAAAAAATATCCTTGGAATTCCATATTTGCTGTTTTTAGCAATTTTTGTTGTCTGTCCAGTGCTTATTTTATTGTATTATGCATTTACAAATGGAGCGGGGCAATTCTCCATGGAGAATTTTACTTTGTTTTTTACAGACAGTAAAGCAATTGGAACTTTGATCTACAGTGCAGCGGTAGCCGTTTCAACAACGATCGTATGTTTATTGATCGCATATCCCGTCGCATATATTCTTGCCAAGGGTGATTTTAAACGTGGAAATGTGTTACTGATGTTGTTTGTGATGCCTATGTGGATTAATTTTACACTTCGTATCACAGCATTAAAGGAAATCTTAACAATGATTGAAGGAAATCTTGCTTTCCATCCATTTTTAAATACAGTGATCGGTATGACGTATGATTTTCTGCCTTTTATGATCCTGCCGATTTATAACACGATTGCAAAGATCGATCACAGCTATATTGAAGCGGCAAAAGATCTTGGTGCAAAGTCTTACCGAGTATTTTTGCGTGTAATTCTGCCTTTATCTATTCCTGGGATCATCAGTGGCATTACGATGGTATTTCTTCCATCTATGACGAATTATGTGGTACTTGATATGATGTATAACAGTACTTATATTATGGGAAGTCTTGTTGGAAGCTATTTTAATATGTATGACTGGAACAATGGATCTGTCATTTCTATGATTCTTTTGATTCTGATCTTATTGTTAAGCATGATGACAGGAGAATTTTCAGACAAGGAGGACAATGCGTATGAATAAAAAAACAATACAGAGTATGTTCCTCGGAGTTGTTTTATTGCTGATGTATCTGCCAATCTTAATTTTGGCAGTTTACAGCTTTATGGATTCTGCGATCATTGGAAGATCAGGTAGTTTTACAGTAAAGAATTATGTGTATCTGTTTCATTCAGAAGATCTTAGAGCAATGATCTTTGGAACGCTTATTTTGGCACTGGTTGTTGCAGTTATCTCAACAATTCTTGGAACACTTGGTGCAATTGGTGCTTTTTATTCTTCAAAGAAATTAAAAAGGCCAATCCATCTGATGAATCAGATTCCAGTTGTAAATGCGGATGTTGTCACAGGCTTTTCTATCTGTGTCTTGTTGATCGTCTTTTTTAAGATGGATAAGGCAAGTTATATTCCTCTTGTGATCGGACTGGTATCACTTTGCAGCCCATTTGTATATCTTTCTGTGATTCCACGTTTAAAACAGATGGACCCACAGTTATATGAAGCAGCACTAGATCTTGGATGTTCCCCATTTGGAGCATTAAGAAAGGTAGTACTGCCGCAATTGACTTCAGGAATCGTATCTGGATTTATGATGTCGATCACATTAACTTTAGATGACTATTTTATCACAACTTATACAAAGCCATCGATGTTTAATACGATCAGTACGTATGTTGTCAATGCTACAAAAGGAGCGCAGACGGATGTAAAAACAGCACTCTGGGCATTATCAACGATCATCTTTTTTGTTGTAGTTTTGATCGTGATCGGTATGAATCATACAGGTAGAAAGGAGAATGATCATGAGATATAAAACATTTTCAATTATTTTTTCGATTTTACTTGTGATCACACTGCCACTTAGTTTATGCTCCTGTTCTTCAAAAAACAATGCAGATAGTGATCAAATCATCTTAAGAATTGCTAACTGGGAAGAATATCTTGATGAAGGCGACTGGGACGATAATGAGGAGATCTCTCTGGAAAATGGGAAAAAGATTCTTGGAAGAAATACCATGATCAAAGATTTTGAAAACTGGTATGAAAAGAAATACCATAAAAAAGTAAAGGTCGAATATTCAAGCTTTGGAACAAATGAAGATATGTATAACCAGTTGACGATCGGAGATACCTATGATCTGATCTGTCCATCGGAGTATATGATCATGAAGCTTTTAGCTGAGAATAAAATACTAAAATATTCGGACGAATTCTGGGATACTTCCAATGACAAAAACTATTATGCAAAAGGAGTATCACCGTATATTAAAAAATCTCTTGACAAACTAAAATATCATGGCCAATCCGTAGGAGATTACACCGCTGGTTATATGTGGGGAACGCTTGGTTATGTATATAATCCAAAGTATGTATCAAGGGAAGATGCCGAAGATTGGGGATTGTTATTAAATCAAAAATATCATAAAAAGGTAACAGCGAAAGACAGTGTAAGAGACTGTTATTTTGCAGTTCGCGGTATGCAGACGCAGAAACAGATTTTAACGGATGAATTTCAAAATCAATCAGATTATAAAGAAAAACTATCTGTATTGCTTAATGATACTTCTGATGAAAGTATTCAAAATGCAGGAAAAATCCTGTCAAAGATCAAAAATAACGTATATTCTTTCGAGACTGATAGTGGAAAATCGGATCTTGTCAGTGGAAAGGTGGTTGCCAATCTTCAGTGGTCTGGAGATGGGGTGTATTCTATGCAGCAGGTGGAAGAAGAAGGAATCAAGCTTCGTTATGCCGTTCCAAAAGCAAGTACAAATCTGTGGTTTGATGGATGGTGTATGCTAAAGGATGGAATAGGAAAAGATAAAGAAAAGCAGCAGGCAGCACAGGCTTTTGTAAACTATATTTCACGGTCGGATAATGTTGTAAGGAATATGTATTATGTTGGATATACATCTGTAATCGCTGGTGGTGAAGATAAGACGATCTATGATTACATCAAATATATGTATGGCAGCGAAGATAAGAAAAGTGTTGATTATAATCTGAATTATTTCTTTCAGCAAACTGGTGATAAATTCAACTATGTCATGAAAACAACCAAGGAAATGTCAGAAGGACAGTTATATGCCCAGTATCCAACACAGGATGTTATGAAGAGAAGTGCTGTCATGGCATATTTTGGTGATCAGACAAACAAAAAGATCAGTCGGATGTGGATCGATATGCGGTGCTTTTCTTTAAAATAACAGATAAAAATCATAGAAAATAAGCACATTATGCATATATTTTATTGAAGAATTCCAGAAAGAGGTTGACAGAAGCTGGAGAAATCTGATATACAAAAGAAATAGATAATAAAGTAAGGAAGTTTTATAATGACACTATTAACATACCAAGTTTTCAAAACAATTGCAGATGTAGGAAGTTTCCATAAGGCAGCGGATATTTTAGGATTAACCCCATCCGCGATCAGCCATGCCATTTCTTCAATGGAGAATGAATTAGGATTTTCAGTATTAACAAGAAGCAAGGCAGGCGTCAGTCTGACAAACTATGGAGAACAGTTGTTACCCTATGTAAATGCAGTATTAAACTGTGATGAAAGCTTAAAACAGGAAATTGCAGAACTAAACGGTTTAAAACAAGGAAAGGTAAAGATTGGAGTCTTTTCCAGCGTATGTACCAGCTGGCTTCCAGAGATCCTGCATTCTTTTAAAAAGAAATATACTGAGATTGAGATCGAGGTATTTCAGGGAACATACGATGATGTTGCCTATTGGATCAAGAACGGAGTCGTCGATCTTGGATTTTTATCCGTATCAAGTGCAAAAGATATTCCGATTAAGCCATTATATCGGGATGAATTACTTTGTGTTCTGCCAAGTGGTATGAAAGAAGATAAAAATACCAATTACATTGATATCGAAGAGATGAAACATCATCAGTTTGTAACACAGCGAGACAGTACGGATGCAGATATCCAGAATTTCTTGAAGGAGAATTCTTTGCGGATAGAATCGAATTATCATGTTGTTGATGACTTATCAACGATCGCACTTGTTGAAAAAGGCTTTGGAATTTGTCTGATGCCAAAACTTGTGATGACAGATATTCCATATAAGGTAGACAGTTATTCAATCAAGCCGTCTGCAAGCAGAATCATTGGATTAGCTGCAATGAATCCGAATTTTATGGCACCAGCTGTAAGAACAATGTTCAATCATATCGTAGACAAATATCAGGAAGACGAATTTAAGAAATAAGATAAAAAAAGAAACAGGACAATTCTTTAATATAAATGGGAATTTGTTCTGTTTTTTTTGCACTCCAAATTCCATTGTGCTAAAATGATTAATATATGGATTTTATATTTTAGGAGGTAGCATATGCAAGTTAAAGGTGTAAGATTATATGCAAAAGATGATATCCGTCTGGAAGAATTTGAACTCCCAGAGATTAAGGATGATGAGATTCTTGTAAAGGTAATGAGTGATTCCATCTGTATGTCAACTTGGAAGATGGTAAAACAGGGAGCAAACCATAAACGTGTTCCAGCAGATGTAGCCGAACATCCAGTTATCATTGGACATGAGTTTGCAGGAGACATTGTAAAAGTCGGTAAGAAATGGCAGGATAAATTCAAACCAGGCCAGAAGTTTGCTCAACAGCCAGCAATTCCTGGGCAGGCAGAATCTCCAGGATACTCTTATACACAGTGTGGTGGAGCAGCGACTTACTGCATTTTCCCGAATGATATCATTGAAGCAGGATGCTTATGGACTCATGAAGGAGATTCCTATTTTGAATCTTCCGTAGCGGAGCCTATGTGCTGCGTTATCTGTGGTTATAAGACAAATTATCATGTCAAAGACCGCTATGAGCATGTGATGGGAACAAAGAAAGGTGGAAGCATTGCAATTCTTGGTGGATGTGGACCAATGGGATTAGGTGCTGTAAGTTATGCATTGGCAATTGAGAACAAACCAGCGAAAGTCATCGTTACAGATATTGATGATGCTAAATTAGCAAGAGCAAATGAAGTGATCTCTGTGGAAGAAGCTAAAGAAAAAGGTGTTGAATTGATTTATGTCAATACAGCAAAGATGGAAGATCAGGTAGAAGAATTAAAAGCTTTATCTGTCGATGGAAAAGGATTTGATGATGTCTTTGTTTATGTTCCAGTCAGAGCGGTTGCAGAACTTGGTAACCAGATCTTAGCTTATGATGGATGTATGAATTTATTTGCAGGACCAACAGATTCTAAATTCTCAGCAGATGTCAATTTATATGACTGCCATTATAATGCAACAAAGATTCTTGGAAGTACTGGTGGAAGCATTGATGATATGAAAGAAGCGATTGATCGTGCCGCAAGAAAAGAGATCAAACCAGCGGTTATGATCACTCATGTTGGAGGAATTGACTCTATTGTTGATACAACAAAGAATCTTCCAGATATCCCAGGTGGAAAGAAATTAACATATCTTCATATCAATATGCCAATGACAGCGATTTCTGATCTTAGAAGTCTTGCAAAAGATGATCCATTCTTTAATGAACTTGCTGATATTTGTGATAAACACAATGGATTGTGGAGTGCTGAAGCTGAAAAGGCATTATTAACACATTATGGTGTGGAATAATTTATGAAGAAATCCAGAACATATATTGCCATTGATCTAAAATCTTTCTATGAAGATACCGGATATCAATAAAATTTATAAAAGTATAAAAAGATGCATTCTACAATCTCTGGAATGCATCTTTTTACTATGTCGTATAGAATTATTTTTCTACATATTTTTCTTTTAATTCAGCAATTGTATTTCCGTATACATCGTTGCGTTTCTGCTGCATAATGATATTCTTGATCGTATCTGCAACATCTTCATATACAGATGCCTGTGCATCTTTCTTGTCTTCGACTTTGATCAGATGATATCCAAACTGAGTCTTTACAGGTCCTACAACATGTCCGATCTCAGCAGCGAATGCAGCATCCTCAAATTCTTTTACCATCTGTCCTCTGCCGAAAGCACCAAGGTCTCCTCCCTGCTGTTTTGATGGGCATGTAGAAAATTCTTTTGCAGCATCTTCAAATGAGACTTCTTCAGCGATGATCTTTTCAAGGATTTCCTGACATTTGTCTTCATCGTCTACAAGGATATGTTTTGCATGAACAGTTTCTCCTGCCATGAACTGATCTTCATTTGCTTTATAATATTCTTTCGCTTCATCCTCAGAAACAGCAACATCTTTCATAGCTTCTCCAAGAGCCATCTGTGCAAGGATTTCTCTTTTTGCTTTTTCTAAGTTATCTGCAAAAGCATCTGTTTCTTCAAGCTTTAATTCTTCTCCTAATTTAGCGAAAAGATGAACAGTGATGATCTGCTCTAAACACTGATTTCTAAAGTGTTCATTACCAGCATATGCCTGCTGTTCTTTTGGTAATGCAGCAATTAATGCGTCAACATCTTTCTGTGTGATCTCTTCTCCGGCAACAACTGCCAGTACATTCTGGTTATCCATAGTAATTTCTCCTTTGATCTTAAATTGTGATTGAGAGATTTATTATAT
>ERZ1035025.399-NODE-399-length-30037-cov-26.211127_pt1 | contig 30037 bp, 25 predicted proteins | sample MGYA00520619_ERZ1035025 | MGnify/ENA primary metagenome ERZ1035025 (study PRJEB33766, sample SAMN09781742) | gut metagenome | biome: gut microbiome | host: Homo sapiens | place: Madagascar | study: EMG produced TPA metagenomics assembly of the PRJNA485056 data...
ATTCCACCTCACGATGGACACCCTTGCCTTCGGCTATATCCTTCCCACTACCGGGTGGATTCGGGACTTTAACCCGTTAGAAACGTGCGCCGCTAGGCGCACTAGCGCAAAAAGGAGATGGCAGATCTTTATGACCTGCCATCTCTTTTTATACTTTTTTCTTACTGTTTTTCTTTGAGCATATTCTTGCTTCCAATATATGTTGCGACCATATATCCAATATAAATGACAACAACCGCGATCAATGATTTTCCTACCGCCTCACTGATATTTACATTTCCAATCGTAGAAATCAAAACGGAAGCTGTTTTAATTCCTACATAAGAATGAACCAATGCCAAGCTTAATGGAATGCAGAAATAGATCACAATCTGTGTTTTGATCGTTCGATTGATCATTTTCTGCGAAGCACCAATTTTATTTAATAATTGATATTTTTCGATATTATCTGCATTTTCACTTAATTGCTGCAATGCCAGTACTGCTGCACATGTGATCAAAAATACCAGCCCGATATAGATTGCAATATATGTCACGATCGTGCTCAATCCTGTACTCTGTTCATAAATTTCTTCTTTCGAAATCGTCATGGAATATGGTGAATTTGGCATCTTTCCTTTTGCGATCATTTCCTTTAGATGATTCGTATAATGCTCTGAAACTTTCGCTGCATTTCCCTTCCAGTTAATATTCACATACACGATAGAATGTGTAAGCTTTAATGATCTTAAAACGTCATCATTTAAAACAACCGTTGCTGTATCAATCTTGGCTGCAGTTATCATATAAGTAATCTTCTGCAGTCCATATTTCATCTTATATGTCTTTCCATCCAGTGTAAGCTTCTGTTTTTCTTTCGCTGCTTTTTTCATGATCGGCTGAAGATTTTCAAAATCATTATTCAATACATACTCATCGTCTTTCAGCGTTAGTTCTTTTTCTCCGATCGCTTTTCTGATCTTATTATATTCTGAAAGTTTTACAAAACTGATTGGAAGTCCATACATTGATTTTATATAATCTTTCGTATAGTTCGTCTCTTTCTCTCTTCCTTTCAGAAATGGCTTCATATTATAATGGCTGCTGCCATATCCGCCATCTACATATTTAGTGATCGGTAAGATTTCTTTTGCATCTTTATCCACAGAAAGTCCTAATTTTTTTAATTTTTTCAACAATACATCTGCCTGATCTTCCACAAAGCCTTGCTGCTCATTTCCATAAAAACAATAATCAAACTTTGTCATATCTTTAAGATCCGTCTTTACAGAAGATGCCATTCCACTTCCTGTTGCAAATGCACTGATCGCCAGAAACAGCATCAGACATAACATAGACATAGAAACAAATGTTGTTGTAATCTTAGAATTAATCTGTCTTAAGATAAACATATTCAATTCTTTGTAATAAAACTTTTTATTTATTTTTGCCAGTTCCAGCAAAAATCCTGATAATGAAAAAAAGAATAAAAACGTTCCAACAACACCCAGAAGAATACTGACCTTAAAATCGTTATCCACACCAAGCATCTGATTTTTTGTAATAAAGTGATATGCTGCTCCAATGCATATAATGGATATTACAAACAGGATTACTGATAATACTGGATTTTTTAATCTTGCCTTCTGGTTCTTCTTTGATGAATTCAGCAGGTTGATCAGTTTATATTTTGATATCGTAATTCCATTGAATATCATCACAATAATGAAAATAATTGCGAAATACAAAATAGTCTGAATAAATGCAGTCTGTGAGAAAACAAACCGAAATTCTTTCATCTGAACTGCGAACATCTTCGCTGTAAGCATCGCAAGCCCCTGTGATAAAAAGACACCAGCAACTAAACCAGCGATCAACGCAAAAACACCAATCAATAAAGTCTCAACCAGAAGAATCTTTGATACCTGTTGTTTTTCCATTCCCAACAGAAGATAGATTCCCATTTCCTTATGACGTCGTTTCATCAAAAACTGATTTGCATAAACAATCAAAAAACCTAAAATAACTGCAACAAATACAGAAATTCCATTGATCATTACTGACATCAAATGCATCATCGATCTCTGGCTTGCATTAAGTTTTAAAACTGCCTGCTGTGCCTGAACCGAATTAAACATATAAAATAAACAAATTCCAAACGTTAATGTCAGAAAGTAGATCGTGTAATCACGAACACTCTTCTTAACATTACTACATGCAATCTTAGAATACATTCGTACTGTCACCTCCAAGCAAAGTCACAATCTCAATGATACGGTCAAAAAACTGTTTTCTTGAATCACTTCCACGTACTAATTCATTGAAGATCTTTCCATCTTTGATAAACAAAATACGTTTACAATAGCTTGCTGTAAATGCATCATGTGTTACCATAAGGATTGTTGCATTTAACTCTACGTTCATCGTTTCCATGCTGTCAAGTAACATTCTTGCAGCTTTACTGTCAAGTGCTCCTGTTGGCTCATCCGCAAGGATGATGGATGGATTTGTGATCATCGCTCTCGCACTTGCAACCCTCTGCTTCTGCCCTCCTGACATCTGATATGGATATTTATTTAATACCTCTGTGATCATTAATTTCTCTGCAATTGATTTTACTCTATCCTCAATCTCTTTTGCCGGAACTTTCATGATCGTAAGCGCCAGTGCAATATTTTCAAATGCTGTCAATGTGTCTAACAGATTAAAATCCTGAAAAATAAATCCCAGTTCTTCTCTTCTAAATTTTGAAAGATGCTTTCCCTTTAACTTTGTAATATCCATTCCGTTGATCAAAATGTTCCCAGCTGTTACCCGATCGATCGTAGAAATACAATTTAATAATGTTGTCTTTCCACTTCCAGAAGCACCCATGATTCCAATGTACTCCCCCTTCTCTACTTCAAAACTAATCCTGTCGATCGCCTTTGTAAGATTTGCTTTGCTTCCATAATATTTTTCTATATTCTCAACTTTCAATACAGAACTCATTTTTCCATCTCCTTATCTTTCTTTTCAAATCGTTCTACCTATTTGTTCCTCTTATTGCCTTGTCTATAATATATCATTGACACCAAATTCTATCCATCGATTTTCCTTACACAAAACTTACAATTTTGTCATATTGATATTTTTAATCAAAAATACTATACTAAATTTAACATGACTATATAAAGGAGGAAATCGACATGTTTTTAAAAAATGAAGATGTAAAAATTGGAACAATTCCTGATGCTAACGGTTCTGACACACCGCTTAGAAAAATGGAATTCTTAACCAAGAAAGAAATGAAAGACAGCAGCCGCCTGTACGGAAAAGTTATCGTACCACCTGGATGTGCACTTGCTTATCATACACACGAAAACGAAGGAGAAGCTTATCACATTCTTCAGGGAACCGGACTTTATAATGACAATGGTACAAAATATGAAGTACATCCTGGAGATACTACATTTACCTGCGATGGTGCTGGACATGCCATCGAAAATATTGGTGATGAAGATCTTGTATTTATGGCATTGATCTTACTTGACAAGTAAAAAACTTTGTAACGAAAAAAGCTTAGAGAAACTCTGCATTGTTTTCTCTAAGCTTATTTTTAAAATCTAAATTCATGAAATTGTGGTTTCATTTTGTCAAATGTATAGATTCCATCAAAACCTATTTCTTTTAAAATCTTCTGTGACTCTATCACTCTGTCACCAACTCGATCTGCATTATGTGCATCCGTTCCGATCGTTATGATCTTTCCGCCCATATCATGATACAACTGTAAGATCTCTCTGGACGGCATCAGACTCTTTAATTTGTATGCGAAACTTGAGGTATTTAATTCGATTCCTTTTCCATCTGCAATAACAACTTCAAAGATTTGTTCAATCAGATCTTTGATCTTATCAAACTCGATCTCTCCATTTAGATCATATCGCTTGATCACATCAAGATGACCAAGCACACTATAATCTTTGTATATCTTTACAACATCCAAGATTTCCTGATAATATCTTCTGTTGTATTCTAATTGTGTTTTCCCCTGCTGCGGCTGCTGCCTGCAGTATTCTTTGTTCTCTACCTGATGGCACGAAAAGATAACGAAATCAAACGGATATTGTCTGAATGTCTCTTCATATGCTTTGGCTGTATGCACCTGAATTCCAAATTCGATTCCGGTCTTTAATGTAATCTGATCCTTATACTTTATTTTCATCTTTTCCATTTCTTTAAAGTACGCATCATAATCACAGTTAACTACCGTTGGTACATCATAATCAGAATGCTCTGTAAAACATAATTCATCCATTCCAAGCTCGATTGCTTTCTTGATCTCAAGTTCCATTGGAAAATCAGTATCATCGCTAAAATACGAGTGAAGATGATAATCTGCAAACACTATAAACCTCCTGTCTGATCATTCATTTAGAAAGATCATTGAATTTCTTGGAAAACCGATCGTAACCTGTGTGTATTCTTTTTCTTTTGATTCAATCTGAAAACTTAACTGCAATTTATCGCAAAGTTTCTTACACAAATATAATCCCATTCCTGTTGATTTTTGATAGTTCCTTCCTGTAGTTCCAGTATAACCTTTTTCTGTTACCCTTGGCAAATCTTTTGTTGATATTCCAATTCCATTATCTGTGATCTTTAAAAATATCTGATTGGCCATCGGAACCGCATCAAATGATATCTGTGCATCTTCTTTTTTATATTTGACCGCATTACTGATAATCTGATTTAAAATAAATGACATCCATTTTTCGTCACAAAAAATTTTGTAATCCAGATTCTCCATTTGAATTTTTATTTTATTGCTAATTAAGATTCTTGCATTTGATCGGATACAGCTTTGCACAATATCTTTCAAATTTAATTCTTTCACAATATAGTCTTTTTCAACACTATTGCTTCTTGCATAATAAAGTGCCTGTTCCAGATAGTAATTAATCTGTCTCATTTCTTCATCCAGCGCACCAGAAATCTCTGACGGATGATTTTCAAGGATCAATTTTGCTGCCGCCAATGGTGTCTTCACCTCGTGAATCCACATCTCAATATATTCTCGGTATCCCGCAGCTTCTGTTTTATATTTAAGTATTTCATCATTCATTGATTTATTACATGCCTGCACGATGTCATAGATAAATTCTCCTTCAAAAAAATCCGGCCTTTCCACCATTTCTGAAAGCATATTTTTCTGATCGAGCATCTCTAATCTTGATCTTACTGTGTTATAATATCTGTATTTTTTCATATACTGCTGCCCTAAATATATGATTTCCAATATAATTCCAATAAGCAACAGATAGATCATCAGAAATTTATTGGCCTCAAATATAAAAAGCAATCCTTCCATCAGACATAAAAATACCATATGTATTACAATCTGAGTACAATAAATATTTAACATTTTATTGATTTTCATATCATATAACCTTGTCCTCTTTTTGTCTTAACAAAGTCCTTTAATCCTGCTGATTCTAATTTCTTTCTGACTCTGTTCACATTCACTGTCAAAGTATTATCATCAATAAATTCATTCGATTGCCACAGTGTCTCCATCAATTGATCTCTGCTGACAATCTTTCCTTTACTTTGTAATAATGTATATAAAATCCGCATTTCATTTTTGCTTAACTCAATTATCTGATCTCTATAAATAACTGTACTGTTATTTAATTCTAATTTTAATCCTTGATATTGAACACAATTCTCTGTTGTTTCTTTCTGTGTTCTCTTTAGCATTGCAGCGATTCTCGCTAATAAAATCTGTGTGTTATATGGTTTTGTAATAAAATCATCAGCCCCAAGATTCATGCTCATCAATTCATCTATCTCGCTGTCCCGGCTTGTCACAACAATGATCGGTATTTCTGATTTTGATCTGATCTCTCTGCAAATATAATATCCATCATACAGCGGAAGATTGATATCTAACAGCATCAAATCTGCATTTTCCTTCAGACAGTCTTCTACAACCGTTTCAAAGTTTTCAATTACTACAATATCATATCCATATTTTTTTAATAAAATGCTTAGTTCATTTCTGATTGGTTCATGATCTTCCACTATAATAATCTTTGCCTTCATTTTCTTCCTTCCCACCTTTCCTTATCCGTTCTTAATAAGATAATATCATAAACTTTTATTTCCTACAAAATGAAAAAGCGCCTCATATTTGAGACGCTTTCCCACATTTTATTTCTTATTTTTTAGGCTGTAAGGATTCTTTTCCACCCATGTATGGTCTTAATACTTCTGGAATTGCAACGCTTCCATCTTCTCTTAAGTTGTTTTCTAAGAAAGCAATCAGCATTCTAGGTGGTGCTACTACTGTATTATTTAATGTATGAGCAAAGTAGTTTCCATTTTCACCTTTGATACGGATACGAAGTCTTCTTGCCTGTGCATCACCAAGGTTAGAGCAGCTTCCTACTTCGAAGTATTTCTTCTGTCTTGGAGACCATGCTTCTACGTCAACAGATTTTACTTTCAGATCTGCTAAGTCACCAGAGCAGCATTCTAATGTTCTTACTGGAATATCCATAGAGCGGAATAAATCTACTGTATTCTTCCATAATTTATCATACCATTCTTTACTTTCTTCTGGTTTACATACAACGATCATTTCCTGTTTTTCAAACTGATGGATTCTATAGACACCACGTTCCTCGATTCCATGTGCTCCTTTTTCTTTTCTGAAACATGGAGAATAGCTTGTCAGAGTTTTTGGCAGTTCTTCTTCTGGAGTTGTTGTATCAATAAATTTACCGATCATAGAATGCTCACTTGTTCCGATTAGATACAGATCTTCACCTTCGATCTTGTACATCATGGCATCCATTTCATCAAAACTCATAACACCTGTTACAACGTTGCTTCTGATCATGAAAGGTGGTACGCAGTAAGTAAATCCACGGTCGATCATAAAGTCTCTTGCATATGCGATAACTGCTGAGTGTAATCTTGCGATATCTCCCATTAAATAATAGAATCCATTACCAGCAACTTTTCTTGCACTATCAAGATCGATTCCATCGAAGCTTTCCATGATCTCTGTATGATATGGAACTTCAAAATCAGGAACCACTGGTTCTCCGAATCTTTCAAGCTCTACGTTTTCGCTGTCATCTTTTCCGATTGGTACAGATGGATCAATGATATTTGGAATTGTCATCATGATCTCTTTAATCTTTTCTTCAACAACCTTTTCTCTTTCACTTAATTCTTCGATACGGTCTGCAGAAGCTGTAACCTGTTTTTTCACTTCTTCTGCTTCTTCTTTTTTACCCTGTCCCATTAAGACACCAATCTGTTTTGATAATTTATTACGATCTGCACGAAGTCCCTGAACTTCCTGTTTGATCTCACGGTTTTCTTTATCAAGTTCGATCACTTCATCTACTAATGGTAATTTGCGATCCTGAAATTTGTTTTTAATATTCTGTTTTACTACATCCGGGTTCTCTCTTAAAAATTTAATATCTAACATTTCTTCCTCCAATTATTTGTTCATACATTTTTCTAATGTTGTTTTTTCTTCATTTGATAATGCTACTTTTGCAGCACCATTTTTGATTTCTTTGGCATAAACATAAGTTGCATTCTGACTGCTCATTCCATTTAATAATGTTCCATTATTATTATGGTCAAGTAATGCAATTACAAAACTTGTTTCTCCTCCCATATCAGAAAATGCATTGTACTTATATACTTCCATCTTTGAAAAGCTATTCTTATGTTCCTCATCAATTCTCTGAATTTCTCCTTCAAGAAAATCCTGTTCCACAATAATCTCATTGAGCTTTTCAAATTTCTTAACAATACTTTCTTCTAATGATTTTCCATCTTTTCCTGATAAAAATTTCTCGTAACGTTTTCTTAGTTTTCCAACTTTAACTAACGCAACGATCACCAGGATCAGTGCTAAAGCTAAGGCTGCTGCCAAACCAATGACAACATATTCCATGTTTACACTGTTAAAAAAATCTGTCATCTTTATGTTCCTCCTAAATTGATTTGATCATATCCACAATCCGTTCTAATTCGTCACGTGAATAATACTCAATTTCTATTTTTCCTTTATTGTTCTTTTTATTTTTAATGCTTACTTTGCTTCCAAGAACTTGTTTCATAGATTCTTCTAATTGTGTATAAAGGATATCGTGAACATCTTTATCTTCTTTTTTATCTTTTTTGATTTTCTTCAGATCTTTTACCAGTTTTTCAATATCTCGAACACTTAGCTTTTCATCAAAAACTTTCTGTGCAATTTCATATTGTTTATCTTTATTCGTAATCGCAAGTAAAGCTCTTGCATGACCTGTACTGATCATCTCTTCTTCCAACATCTTTTGTACTCTTGAATCAAGTTTCAAAAGTCTTAAGGAATTCGTGATCGACGCACGGCTCTTGCTGACTTTCGATGCTACTTCATCTTGTTTCAGCTGAAATTCTTCCATCAGACGTTTATATGCCATTGCTTCTTCAATTGGACTTAAATCATCCCGTTGAATATTCTCAATCAATGCAATCTCTACGACTTCATTCTCATTGTACTTGCGGATCATAACCGGAACTTCTCTTAAGCCCGCCAGTTTTGCAGCTCTCCATCTTCTCTCCCCTGCAATGATTTCATAGAAATCATCTCTTGGTGTTACTAAGATTGGCTGCAACATTCCATACTGTTTAATCGAATCTGCCAGTTCCTGCAGTGTATCTTCATCAAATTGACTCCGTGGCTGATCTGGGTTTGGTTCAATCTTATCAATTGGTAATGTCAGTTCTTTCTCTGGTTCTGTTTTTTTCTTTGACTTCGACGATCTTGTTACAGTTTTCTTTACCTGTTCTACCTCTTCATCGTCGATAATCGGTGCTTTCGGAATCAGTGTATTTAATCCTCTTCCTAGTCCCATTTTCTTTCCTGACATTATTCGTCACCTCCATTTTCAATAACTTCTTCTGCAAGAAGATCATAGCTCTCTGCTCCTGAAGATCGAGGGTCATATAAATTGATCGGAAGTCCATGACTTGGTGCTTCCGCTAAACGTACATTTCTTGGAATGATCGTTTTGTAAATGTTCTGATTTAAGTACGATTTTACATTTTCAACAACCTGAAGAGATAAATTTGTTCTGGCATCGTACATTGTAAATACAACTCCTTCAATACTCAGTTCTGGATTTAAGCTCTTCTGAATTAATTCAATCGTGTAAATCAGCTGTGTCAATCCATCTAATGCATAGAACTCACACTGAATTGGAACGATAACTGTGTTTGCTGCTGTCATAGCATTTACTGTTAACATTCCAAGTGCCGGTGGACAGTCAATGATAATAAAATCATAATTCTTCTTTACTTTTGCAAGATTATGTTTCATGATAAACTGCATCTTGTCTACAGTCATCAGCTCAATCTCTGCTCCGGCTAAATTTCGATTTGCTGGAAGTAAGGATAAATTATCAAACAAGTCTTCAACGATACAATCCTGTATCTTCTCTTCTCCTGTGATCACCTCATACGTTGTCTTGTCCAGCTCGTTTTTTTCTAATCCTAAACCACTGGTGGTATTTCCCTGTGGATCCATGTCAACGATCAGAGTTTTCTTTCCTCTGGCAGCAAGAGCTGCTGAAAGATTTACCGCCGTCGTTGTCTTTCCAACTCCACCTTTCTGGTTGGCAATTGCAATAATTCTTCCCATTTTTTTCTCCTTTTGAACAATATTATAACACTAATTATTTTTCATTGCTATATGTTTCACGTGAAACATTTATTATTTTTTGTGCAATATTTGTTTCACAAAAATTTAAGTTTTTTAATGTTTCACGTGAAACATTTTTGAAATATTGAATCTCAAAAGTAGTTTTCTGCACATAAGAAATGGAGTATCCATTTGGATACTCCATAAATTCTCACAAAATCTCTATGTTCTGTTATCAAACTTCAGCATTACATCTGCTCTGGACACTGAATTCCTAATAGATCTAAACCGTCTTTGATCACCTGTTTTGCTAAGATTACAAGTTTAACTCTTGCCTCTTTTAATTTCTGGTCTTCTACATTACACTGATTTTCATGATAGAAACGGTTAAAGCTCTGTGCAACGCCCATAACATATCTTGAAATTACAGATGGCTCTAATCTATCTGCTGCTACCTGAATCACTTCTGGGAATCTTTCGATTTCTTTTAATAACGCAACAGATGTTTCATCTGTTACTAAAGAAGCGTCAATATCACCAACTTCTGTGATTCCTGTCTTTCTTAATACACTTGCTGCACGTGCATATGTGTACTGAACATAAGGTCCAGTTTCTCCATCAAAACTATGAATCTTCTCCCATGTAAATGTAACATCCTTAATTCTCTGATTATATAAATCATTAAAAATAATTGCTCCAATTCCAACCTTCTGTGCAACATCTTCTTTATCCTTAAGATCTGGATTCTTCTCTGCAATGATTTCTCTGATCTTGGATACAGATTCTTTTAAGATGTCCTCTGCATATACGATATTACCACTTCTTGTAGAAAGCTTTCCACCTTCCAGACTTACTAATCCATAAGGTACATGAATCAGATTTTCTTTGGCCCATTCATAGCCCATTAATTCAACTACTTTAAAGACCTGAGCAAAATGCAGTTTCTGTTCCAGTCCTGTTACATAAATACATTTGTCAAAATTATATTCTTTCTTACGATAGAAGATTGCTGCCAGGTCACGTGTTGCATAGATACTACTTCCGTCTTTCTTCATAACAAGACATGGGGCCATATCATATTCGTCAAGATCTACGATCATTGCTCCTTCACTTTCTTTTAGAAGATTCTTCTCTTTTAATTCTTCTACAACTGCTGCTGTCTTATCACGATAGAAACTTTCTCCTGTATAATGATCAAAGTCCATGTTCAGCATCTTATAGATTCTCTTATATTCTACCATACTGATATCTTTAAACCACTCCCAGATAGATAGGGCTTCTTCATCTCCCTGCTCCATCTTTGCAAACCATTCACGAGCCTGATCATTTAATGTATCATCTTTCTCTGCTTCTTCATGGAATTTTACATAGATTCTTAAAAGTTCCGGAATACCTTTTTCCTCTACTGCTTCTTTGCTTCCCCACTTCTTATAAGCAACGATCAGTTTACCAAACTGTGTTCCCCAATCACCTAAATGATTGATTCTTTCAACTTTATATCCTAATTTATCAAAAATATGATATAAAGAATTTCCAATGATCGTTGTTCTTAAATGTCCAACATGGAAGTTCTTCGCAATGTTAGGAGAAGAATAATCAATACAAATCGTTTTACCTTTTCCAATCTCCTGTGTACCATAAGTATCATTTACTTTTGATAATACTTCTTTTACATAATTTTCTTTGTTTAAGAAGAAGTTTACATATGGTCCCATTGCTTCTACTTTTGATACATCATCACATGCTGGAATCTTTTCAACAATTTCTGTTGCGATCATATTGGGAGCTTTTCTAAATACTTTTGCTAACTGAAAACATGGAAAAGCAAAATCTCCCATATCATCTTTTGGTGGAATCTCAAGAATCCCATCAATCTTCTCTCTGTCTAATTCTTCGATTGTCTGATCTAATAAATCAATAACTTTATTTCTCATAATCTTCCCTTTCTATAGTTCGATCAATGCCTGTACATTAATTGAATTGGTCTTCCATCTTGTCACTGAAAATTCTTTTGTCAATTGTTTTTCCAGTTCCATACGCTTCTCATAAAATTCTTTTGCATTTTTTATAACTTTTGGTTTCGCTTCTATCTTGATTAATATTTTATACTCATCAATAGTCTTTTCAAAATTAATTACAAATACTCCAATATCTGTCATTAAAGTTTCTAACAACATATGAAAACCTTTTAAAAACGAAAATGTCATAACGACCTTTGACTCTTGCTTTGCCTCACGATAATTAAGTCGTGCCGCAGGGTAAATTTTCCTGATATATCGCATTAATTCATCAAATGCTGGAACAAACGGAATCCTTTCATCACCTTGTTCATCTTCTGTTACAAGATCTTCCAATAGCAGGTCGTCTTCCAATCCCTTTTGATAACTGTGTAATTCTTCTATCTTATGATCTTTTTCTCTGATCATATTCTGGAATTCTTTGATATCTTTCTCAATCTTTATCACGTCTTCAGAAACACTTTGTTTTGTCTCTTCAATCTCTAACGGCAACGGTGAAAATATTTTTCGTATTTGATAGATCTTCTGCTGATTCTCAATCGTACCTTCTTTTTCATTCTTTTCCTGTACAATATCATGCATCTTATGGTTTAGCTGATTTCTATCGGATTTTAATATCTGTATCTGTTCTTCCAGATAATCATATAACTGATTGATCAAATAACTTTTCTCTTTTTTCTTCTCCATATTTTTACCACTTTCTTTTTATCATAAACGATAACGATAAGAAATAAAAGCAAAACCTTCTAACAAATCGGTTCTTTTGATGGTAGTCCGGCTTTCCTTGGAAAACACTTCGGTGTCGCTTTTGTTTTGTGAATTTTTAGAATCGTTCTTGCCATATCTGTATCTGGAATTTCAAACGATATGATATCTTCAATATCTCCACCTAAAATTTTCACTGCTTTTTTTGAATTCTTAGCTTCTTCCTTAATATCACCTGATTTATATGGAAGGAAATATCCACCTTCTTTTACATAAGGAATACAATATTCTGATAAAACTGTCAGATTTGCGACTGCCCTTGAAACAACATAATCAAAATTTTCTCTGTAATCCTTTTGTTTCGCAAAGTCTTCGGCTCTTCCATGAATCGCTGTGATCTTCTGAAGTCCTAATGCTTCAATGACCTCATTTAAAAATTTAATTCTTTTATTCAATGAATCCAATAATACGATCTCTAATTCCGGAAACGCAATCTTTAATGGAATCCCTGGAAATCCAGCTCCAGTTCCAAGATCTAATACTCTTTGATCTTTTAACTCTACCCCGCTTTTTATAAGTGCAAGGCTGTCTGCAAAATGTTTATCGATCACTTCATCCTTCTCTGTGATCGCTGTCAGATTCATAACTTTATTCTTCTCAACCAGCATCTCATAATATGTCTGAAACTGCTCTAACTGATGATCACTTAACTCAATTCCAAATGCAGCTGCTTTTTCTCTTAATCTCTCCATCTATTATCTCCTATGATGCATCTGTTCCAGATAGATCAACAGTACAGAAATATCTGCAGGTGACACACCTGAGATTCTTGATGCCTGTCCAATGGAAGAAGGTCTGATCTTTGACAATTTCTGTTTCGCTTCAATTCTTAAGCTTCCTACATCTTCATAATCAATCGAATCAGGAATTCTCTTCTTCTCCATCTTCTTAAACTGTTTTACCTGTGACAGCTGCCTCTTAATATATCCTTCATATTTAATATTGATATTTACCTGTTCCTGTACATCCAGATCATAATCCGGTCTTTCCGGATCAATCGGTGCAAGAGCCATATAAGTTAGTTCTGGACGACGGATCAGTTCTGTCATCTTTGCAGATGATTTTAATGTTGTACTTCCAAGCTCCTCTAATAATGCCTGAACATTTTTGGAAGCTCCAACATTAATATCTTCGAGACGTTTCATCTCTTTTTCAATCTGCTCCTCTTTCACTAATAATTTATCATATCGTTCCTGACTGATCAGTCCTGCTTCATAACCAATCTTTGTAAGTCTCTGATCTGCGTTATCCTGACGAAGTAACAGACGATATTCTGCTCTTGATGTCATCATACGATATGGTTCCTGTGTCTCTTTTGTTACCAGATCATCGATCAACACTCCAATATAAGCCTGTGAACGATCTAAAATGATCGGATCTTTTTCCTGTAATTTACGTGCTGCATTGATACCTGCCATCAGTCCCTGTGCTGCTGCCTCTTCATATCCTGAACTTCCATTAAACTGTCCACCGGAAAATAACCCATCAATCTTCTTAAATTCCAGTGATGCTTTTAACTGTGTTGCATCAATACAGTCATACTCGATTGCATAAGCATTTCTCACGATCTTGGCATTCTCAAGTCCTGGCACACTGTGGTACATCTTATACTGCACATCTTCTGGCAATGAACTGGACATACCGCCAACATACATCTCATTTGTATATTCACCCTCTGGCTCAATAAATACCTGATGACGGTTCTTATCTGGGAATTTTACGATCTTATCTTCGATCGATGGACAATATCTAGGACCTGTTCCCTCAATCGCACCTGAAAATAGTGGTGATCTATGAATATTTTCTTTGATGATCTCATGAGTCTCTTCTGTTGTATATGTTAACCAGCATGAAATCTGATCTCGCTTAATATCTTCTTCCTTATTCGTAAAACTGAATGGTACGATCCTCTCGTCTCCAAACTGTTCTGCCATCTTGCTAAAATCGATCGTATTCTTATCAATTCTGGCTGGTGTTCCTGTCTTAAATCTTCTCATGGAGATTCCATGACTCTTTAAGGAATCTGTCAGATAATTTGCTGCCTGAAGACCGTTTGGTCCTGTATGATTGCTCACTTCTCCATAAATACAACGTGCTTTTAAATAAGTTCCTGTTGTCAGCACCACTGCTTTTGCATAATAAACCGCACCTGAGTATGTCTTTACTCCTTGAATCTTCCCATCTTCCACAAGGATTTCTGTAACTTCTCCCTGACGCAGTGTAAGATTTGGTGTATTTCCCATAACCTGTGTCATGGAAATAGAATACATCTTCTTATCCGCCTGTGCTCTTAGTGAATGTACTGCCGGTCCTTTTGATTTGTTTAACATCTTGGATTGCAGATAAGTTTTGTCAATATTTTTACCCATCTCTCCGCCAAGTGCATCAATTTCTCTTACCAGATGTCCCTTGGAACTTCCTCCGATATTTGGATTACATGGCATCAGTGCCACACTGTCCATACTTACCGTAAAACAGATTGTTTCAAATCCCATTCTGGCTGCTGCAAGTGCAGCTTCACATCCGGCATGTCCTGCACCTACAACAATGATATCATATTTTTCTTCTAAATTATTCATCTTTATTTACCCATACAAAATTCTGCAAAAATCTCATTTACCAGATCTTCTCCCACAGATTCTCCTGTGATAAATCCCAAATGCTCATATGCATCTAAAAGATCAATGGAGAAGAAATCTTCTGGCATTCCATCTTCAATACTCTGTAATACCATAGAAAGGCTCTTAACTGCCTCGCCTACTTCTGTCTTATGTCTCATATTTGTCAGGTAGATCTCATCATTAAATGAAACATGTCCCTCAAAGAAAATATCCTGGATCAGCTGATATAATTCTTCGATTCCTGTCTGTTCTTTCGCTGAAATCTGAACAACTTTCTCAAATCCTTTTGCCTTGAGATCTTCTGTTGTCACTACCTGTTCAAGATCTGCTTTATTTAATAAAACGATCGTCTGTTTATCCTTGATCAGCTCCATGATCTCTTCATCGTCTTTTGTTAAAGGATCTGAAGTATCCACAACATAAAGCGCAAGGTCAGCTTTTGTCAACAGATCTTTTGCTTTATCCACACCAATCTTTTCAATCAGGTCATTTGTATCACGAATTCCAGCTGTATCTATGATATTTAAAGGAATTCCTTTGATCTGGATAGATTCCTCCAGCGTATCTCTTGTTGTACCTGCGATATCTGTGACAATGGCTCTCTCTTCCCCTAACAATACATTTAACACAGATGATTTCCCAGCATTTGGTTTCCCAACTATAACTGTCTGAATTCCCTCTTTTAAAATTCTTCCATTATCCGCATTCTCAAGAAACTCATTAAGCTGCTTTATGATCTTTTCTACCTGATCTTTTAATTCATCAGAAAATCCATCGACACTATAATGCTCTGGATCATCTAATGCCGATTCAATAAACGCAACACTGTGTATGATCTGTTTTCGGATCTCTGTGATCTTCTTTCCTAATGCACCTTCCAGCTGTTTTAAAGATGTACTCATAGCAAATTCATTTTTAGACTGGATCAGGTCCATAACTGCTTCTGCTTCTGAAAGATCGATTCGACCATTTAAAAAAGCTCTCTTGGTAAACTCGCCTGGTTCTGCCGGTGTTGCTCCTGCCTTAAAAACAACCTCTAACACCTTTTTCATGACAACAACTCCACCATGACAGTTGATCTCTGCCACATCCTCTGCTGTATAGGAATGTGGTCCTTTCATTATAAGCACGATACATTCATCCAGTAATGTATCTCCATCATAAACATGCCCATAGTGTGCCGTATATGTTTTAACTTCTTTGATCTTCTTATCCTTTTTCTTCGGTTTAAATACTTTTTCAATAATATCAAGTGCCTGATCTCCACTGATCCTGATAATTCCTATCCCGCTATTGGTCATCGGAGTGGCAATTGCTGCGATCGTATTTGATTTCATATAATATACCTCAAAAAAGGGCTGCCTAAATTAAGGCAGCCCTAAATCTTATTTTTTAAGCATAACAACAACTTTACGATAAGGATCCTTACCTTCGCTCTTTGTAATCACTTCCGGATCTCTCTGCAATGCAGAATGAATGATTCTACGCTCGTTTGGATTCATTGGTTCCAAGTAAATTGGTTTCTTGTTCTTCTTTACTTTATAAGCAATGCTTCCAGCTAATTTCTCTAAAGTCTGCTGTCTTCTTTCTCTGTAATTTTCTGTATCAAGCTTGATCTTTACAAAAGAATCGCTTTCTTTATTTACATAAAGACTGATAAGATACTGCAGGGCATCCAGTGTCTGTCCATGCTTACCGATCAATGCTCCCATCTTCTCTCCGGACACATTGATGTTTAATACATTATCTCTGCGGTTATAGTAAAGATTTAACTTTGGATCAAGTCCCATTGCTCTTAACACTTCATCTAAATACTTTTCTGTATCTTTGATGATCTGATCAATGTTTTCAGGTGCTTTATTCTTCTTAGGTTCCTTAACAGGAACTTCTTCTTTCACCTTTGGACTTTTCTTAGGCTGACGATTTGGCTTCTCATCTGCCTTCTTCACTGGTTTTTTCTCAATCTTTTTCTTTGGTTTTTCTTCTATTACCTGAGGCTTAACTTCTGCCTCTTTTTCTTCTTCTTTAATTTCAATGATCACAGGTTTTTTAAATAACCCTAAAAATCCATTGCTTCCTGGATCGATCACTGTATATTTGAGGTCTGTACTTGGAATTCCTAACTCCATTGCAGCGTTCATTACTGCATCGGATTCAGTCTTACCAGTAAATCTCTTTGCTGACATCCCTATTTACCCCCTTTGTTTTTGTTGAGCGCATTTGCTTTTGAAGCAATTCCTCCTTTAGAATTTCCTGAATATTGAATATTCTTTGTTGATTTCAGATTCGCACTCTTCTTAATATTGGAATCTGCTCCTTGCTGTCCCTGCTGCTCAGCCTGTGCTCCTAACATCTTTTCATAAAGAGAAGGACCTTTTTTCTTTTTCTTCTTTGCTGCTTTTTCGCGGCTCTTTTCAATGATCTTGTCCATATCGGCATGATCATAATGATAGTTAAATGCAATCTGCTGAATATACTGGAATAAAGCACTTGCTGTCCAGTAAATACCAATACCAATTGGTAATGAAATACACATTACAAATGACATTAAAGGCATTGTATACATCATGCTCTTTGTCATTCCTGCTCCTGGTGTGCTCTCATCTACCTGTGTTGTAGACATTGATGTCTTTGCACTTAAGAACTGGAAAATAAATGATAATACAGGGATGATCAGTAATGGTGTTAATCTAAATCCTGGTGCAGAATTTAAATCCATACCTAAAAACAGGTTTGGATGATACTGTGTATCCTGTGCGATCTGAGGAATATAAGTATTAACCCCACGAATTACATAATACAGTGCCATGATGATTGGGAACTGAATTAATGTTGGTAAACATCCACCAGTTGGACTTGAACCATACTTATCATAAACTTTCTGCATCTCTTCCTGCTGTTTCATCATAGATGCCTGATCTCTTTTGTTACGATATTTCTTAGTAATCTTATTAATCTCTGGCTGCATGTGCTGATTAATCTTCATAGATCTCTGCTGCTTCATTGTTAAAGGTAATAAGATTAATTTAGAAACTAATGTAAATAAAATAATACATAAACCGACATTATAGATGCCCATTGTCGCTAATCCACTATAGATTGCTCGAATGATCCAACCAAAAATAATTACAAACGGAGTCAAAATACCTCCGGTACCCGTGGTCTGGGCTTGTGCCAATAACATCATTTTTTGCACCTTTTTCCTTTCCTGACTTCCGGAACAGGGTCATATCCGCCTTTTGAAAATGGATTACACCTTAAAATTCTAAAGATTGCCAAAAGACTTCCTTTGACAACTCCGTGTTTTTCCAATGCTTCTATGGCATATTCCGAACAAGTCGGAACATAAATACATGTTCCTCTTCCCTTTAATCTCGATAAATATTTTCTGTAAAATCTGATAATGGATATTAAAATCTTCTTCAATTTTAGTCAACTCTTCTTAGATGATGCAAATCTACCAAATGTAAAAATGCACTTTCAATCGTATGGCAGTCCTTTCCTTTTGCAGTTTGTCTTGCAATTACTACCATATCATATCCTGTTTTTAAATTATCCTGATTCAAACGATAGCTTTCACGAATGAGTCGTGTAGTCCTATGGCGTACCACACTGTTTCCTACTTTTTTACTTACTGATATTCCCAGACGGTTATATTCTAGATCATTCTTCCTATAATAAAGGACCAAGTACTTATTAGCTTTGGAGTTTCCTTCATTATATACCATCTGGAATTCTCTGTTATTTCTTAATGAATGATAATTCTTCATGGTTCTCTTCCTTATTAATAGAGAAAAGAAAAGGTCACATCTCTGCGACCTAAGCTGATAATCTATTTCTTCCTTTTGCTCTTCTGCTCTTCAGAACTTTTCTTCCGTTTGCAGTGCTCATTCTTTTTCTAAATCCGTGAACCTTAGATCTCTGTCTTTTCTTCGGCTGAAATGTCATTTTCATTCTAAAACACCTCCTTAACAAAATTTTATGCGTTATATATATGAATAATATATTCGTAAAAACATCACTCCTATTATTGCAAAGAAGTGGCAAAAAGTCAAGCAAAATCTAAGTTTTTTTCACTTTCCATCCCTTTTTCATATATGTTGTGGTTGACCATGGAGTTATCCACAATTTGTAGATAACTTGTGCATAACTTGGTGATAAAATGTGAATTATAAACACACAAATTTCTAAATTCCTTTATTTTCTCCCATTTCTCGACATGTGTATAATGTGGAATAACTTATCCACATTCTGTGGTTAACTTTTATTTTTCAATTGAAAAAAGAAATCTTTTGTTATACACTAAATATAGTGCCGTACTATGCACATTTATAAAAATATGATTTAGAAAGGGATTTATGTTATCCATGAAAAACGAAATTGAAAAAATTTGGGATGATGTATTAATCAAGCTCGAACAAGAGCATGATGTCTCCAGTGCTGCCATTAATGCCTGGATCAAACCATTACATATCAAAGATGTCCAGTCAAATAAGATCATTCTTTCTCTGGATGCAAAATACGATGAGCGGGGTATTCAGTTTATCAAGAAAAAAATGTACGATTTCTATATTTCCCTTGCTATCTCTGATCTGACAGGGAAAAAATATGATATTGAATTTGAATTAGAAAAAGAAGGAGCCAAGCCAAAGGAAACTCCTGCTGCCGCACCTGAACATGATAATAATAACTTAAATCCCCGTTATACTTTTGATACATTCGTAATCGGTGACAATAACCGCATGGCACATGCTGCAAGTATTGCTGTTGCGGAAGCTCCGGCGGAAGCTTATAATCCGCTGTTTTTATATGGAGGAGCCGGACTTGGAAAAACCCATTTAATGCACTCCATTGCTCATTATATTATCGAGCATAACAGTTCTTTAAAAGTTTTATATGTAACAAGTGAAGATTTTACAAACGAAGTCATCAACTCTATCCAGCATAAAAAGCAGGAAGAACTGCGCAGTAAATATCGAAATATCGATGTTTTATTAGTCGATGATATTCAGTTCGTTATTGGTAAAGAAAGTACCCAGCAGGAATTTTTCCATACCTTTAACGCACTCTATAACTCCAAAAAACAGATCATTCTCTCTTCTGATAAGCCGCCAAAAGAACTGGATGTTTTAGAAGAAAGATTACGAAGCCGTTTCAGTTGGGGACTGCCCGTTGATATTCAACCGCCAAACTACGAAACAAAAGTCGCGATCCTTAGAAAACGTGCAGAATTAGACAATATTTATATTGACGATGAAATTTTTGACTATATCGCAACGCATATCAAGTCTAATATCCGTGATCTTGAGGGTGCTTTAAACAAGATTAAGGTTTATTCCAAATTAAACAAGAAACCTATTGACCTTGAATTATCCAAAATTGCTCTTCAGGATCTGATCGATAACAAAACAAAACAGGCGATCACTCCTGAACTGATCATGCAGACTGTTGCGGAACATTTTAATATTCAAACAAGCGATATCATTTCAAAAAAACGCAGTCATGATATTGCCTACCCTCGCCAGATCTGTATGTATCTGTGCAAAAAGATGACAGATCAATCTCTTGTAAAGATTGGTGAGATCATTGGAAAGCGTGATCATTCTACAGTCATTCATGGAATTGAAAAAATTGAAAAAGATCTGGAAAAAGACCCTGAATTAGGCAAGGTTATAGATGTTATCACCAAAAAAATGGATTGATTTTTATTTTTTTCACATTTTTGCGCTAGTTATCCACATTTTCTGTGGATAACCTGTGGATATCCTGTGTATTAGTGTTTTTGCTGATTTTGGCGATGTTGATAAATCCTTGATTATCCTCTGATTTTCATCGAGTTTTAAACATTTTATCAACCCTTATACACCTTGACAGCTAGCGGTTTTTTAAGGTTATCCCCAAATCCACAGCTACTACGACTAATACTACGACTTTTATTTATTTATTTAACAACAATCTGACACCGAAAGGAGTTATTCACATTTATGAAAATCATATGTACAAAATCAAATTTAGTGCATGCTGTTTCTATTGTTTCTAAAGCAGTATCAAACAATACAACACTTCCAATTTTGAAATGTATCTTAATTGAAGCAGTTGCAGGAAATATTAGATTAACAGCGAATGATATGGAACTTGGCATTGAAACAACAATTGATGGTCATATTGATGCCCCTGGAAAAATTGCAATTGAAGCTAAACTTTTTTCAGAAATTGTAAGAAAATTACCAGATAACGATGTAACGATCGAAACAGATGATCAATATAAAGCAACGATCACTTGTGAAAAAGCATGTTTTCAAATTATGGGACAGGAAGGTGAAGAATTCCCTTCTTTACCAGAGATTGAGAAAAAACAAAGCATTACTTTATCACAGTTTTCATTAAAAGAAGTAATTCGTCAGACAATTTTTTCTATTTCTGATAATGAAAATACAAAATTAATGACGGGTGAATTATTTGAAGTGAAAGATAACCAGTTAAGTGTTGTATCTTTGGATGGACATAGAATTTCCATTCGACATATAGAATTAAAAGATCACTATGATTCGTTTAAAGTTGTGGTACCTGGTAAGACTTTACAGGAAGTTGTCAAGATCATTTCAGGTGAAATGGATGAAAATGTCTCACTTTATGTAACTTCAAAACATATTTTATTTGAATTTGATAATACAAGAGTTGTTTCAAGACTGCTGGAAGGGGAATATTATAAAATAAGCCAGATGCTTTCCAGTGATTATGAGACAAAAATTACGATTAACAAAAAAGAATTTTTAAATTGTATCGACAGAGCGAGTCTTTTGATTCGTGAATCTGACAAAAAACCAATAATTATCGACATTACAGACCATTCATTGAAATTAAATATCAATTCTTTCTTTGGATCTATGGAAGAAGAGATCATGATCCAGAAAGAAGGAAGGGATCTGTTGATTGGCTTTAATCCTAAATTTTTAATGGATGTTCTTCGAGTGATCGATGATGAGGAGATCAATATTTATTTAGTGAATCCAAAAGCACCTTGTTATATCAAAGATGAGGCCGGAACATACAATTATCTGATTCTTCCAGTTAACTTTAATCATTAGAAAGGACTTTTGAAATGGAAATTAAACTTAAAGATGAATTTATTAAACTTGGTCAGGCATTAAAAGCTGCTGGACTTGTAGATTCTGGAGTTGTGGCAAAAATTGTCATTCAGGATGGAGAAGTTCTTGTGAATGGAGAAGTTGAGACAAGAAGAGGAAAGAAATTATATGGTGGAGAAGTCATCTCTTTTGATGGACAGGAAATCCATATTGTAAAATAGTTTGGAGTAGTATGATTATTAAATCTTTGGAATTAAAAAATTATCGGAATTATGATGAACTTTCCATGAATTTTGCGAGTGGAACCAATTTATTGTATGGAGATAATGCCCAGGGAAAGACAAATATTCTGGAATCTATTTATTTGAGTGCAACAACGAAATCACATCGGGGAAATAAAGACCGGGAGTTGATAAAGTTTGACGAAAATGAAGCACATATAAGAATTCATTTTGAAAAACAGGGAATTGATCATCAATTAGATATGCATCTTAAGAAAAATAAGGCGAAAGGTGTGGCAATTGACAAAATTCCGATCAGAAGATCAAGTGATCTGCTTGGACAGATTCCAGTAATTTTATTTTCTCCGGAAGATTTAAAGATTGTAAAGAGTGGTCCAAGCGAGAGAAGAAAATTCCTTGACATAGAATTATCACAGATGGAGCGATTATATTTGTATCAATTGACAAATTATAATAAAATATTGGTACAGAGAAATAATCTGTTAAAACAGATACATTTTCAAAATAATCTGATAGATACATTAGAAGCATGGGACATACAACTGGTAAAATATGGTTCTGAAGTCATAAAATATCGTGAAAAATTTATCGAACATTTAGGCAAAGTCTGCCAAAAAATTCACAATAAATTGACTGGTGGAAAAGAAAAAATTTTACTGGAATATGATCGCAATGTAAGGTATGATGTTTATTTGACAGAACTTGAAAAAAAGAGGCAAAAAGATTTAAAATATTCTACGACGACAGTGGGACCACACAGAGATGATATCAGTTTTATTGTAAATGGAATCGATATTAGAAAATATGGTTCCCAGGGACAGCAAAGAACAGCAGCATTATCTTTAAAACTGGCACAGATTCAGTTAATGAGAGAGGTGATGAAAGAATCACCAATTTTGTTGCTTGATGATGTGTTGTCGGAGCTTGACAGTAATCGTAAGACATATCTTTTGGAAAGTATAAAAGATACGCAGACGATCATTACCTGTACAGGCTTAGATGAATTTATTAGTAAACACCTGCCAATTCAACGTATGTTTCAAATAAAAGCAGGAAAAATTGTAAAAGAAAATTAGGAGGAAACTATGGGTACACAAAAAAGTGGAGAATATGGGGCTGATCAGATCCAGATTCTGGAAGGGTTAGAAGCTGTACGTAAAAGACCCGGAATGTACATTGGTAGTACATCAGAGAAAGGATTACATCATCTGGTATACGAAATTGTTGATAATGCCGTAGATGAATCTCTGGCTGGATATTGTGATACGATCATCGTAACACTGAATAAAGACGGCTCTGTGACAGTAGAAGATAATGGGCGTGGAATTCCGGTCGGAATCAATAAGAAAAAAGGTGTATCCAGCGTTGAAGTTGTATTTACAATCCTTCATGCAGGAGGTAAATTCGGCGGTGGAGGATATAAAGTATCCGGAGGTCTTCATGGTGTAGGATCATCTGTTGTAAATGCTTTATCTGACTGGCTGGAAGTTACCGTATGCAAGGAAGGGCATATTCATAAACAACGTTATGAGAGAGGAAAGGTATGTTATCCTCTGAAAGTTGTTGGAGATACAGATAAAACAGGAACAACAGTTACATTTTATCCGGATGCATCAATTTTTGAGACAATTGAGTTTGATTATAATACACTGAAGAGAAGATTAAGAGAGACAGCTTTCTTAACAAAGAATTTAAAGATCGTTTTAACGGATGATCGAGGAGAAGAACAGATTTCAGAGACATTCCACTACGAAGGTGGTATCAAGGAATTTGTTGATTATCTAAACAAAGGGAAAGAGGCACTTTATCCAGAAGTTATTTACTGTGAAGGTGAAAAGGATGGGGTGTATGTTGAAGTTGCATTCCAGCATAATGATTCTTACAATGAGACTTCACTAAGCTTTGTTAATAATATCATTACACCAGAAGGTGGTACGCATTTATCAGGATTTAAGATGGCATTGACATCAACATTTAACGATTATGCAAGAAAGAATAACCTTCTGAAAGAAAAAGAAGATAATTTAAGTGGTGAAGATATCCGAGAAGGACTGACATCAGTTATCAGTATCAAGATTGGGGAACCACAGTTTGAAGGACAGACGAAACAGAAACTTGGAAACAGTGAGGCCAGAGGTGCGGTTAACAGTATTTTATCTGAGCAGCTGAAATATTTCTTAGAGCAGAATCCTCAGGTTGCAAAAGTGATCTGTGAGAAGGCTGTTCTTGCACAGAGAGCAAGAGATGCAGCGAGAAAAGCACGTGATCTTACAAGAAGAAAGACAGCACTTGATGGTATGAGTCTTCCTGGAAAACTTGCAGATTGTTCTGACAAGAATCCGGAAAATTGTGAAATCTATATCGTCGAGGGAGATTCTGCGGGAGGATCTGCAAAGACAGCTCGTTCGCGTGCAACACAGGCAATCCTGCCTCTTCGTGGTAAAATCTTAAATGTTGAGAAGGCAAGACTTGATAAGATCCTTGTGAATAAAGAAATTCAGGCAATGATCACAGCATTTGGTACAGGAATTCATGAAGATTTTGATATCGAAAAGTTAAGATATCATAAGATTATTATCATGACAGATGCCGATGTCGATGGAGCACATATCGCAACATTGCTTCTGACATTCTTATATCGTTTTATGCCGGAATTGATCAAAAAGGGTTATGTATATCTGGCTCAGCCGCCTCTATATCGTGTAGAGAAGAATAAAAAATTCTGGTACGCTTACAGCGATGAGGAATTAAACAGCATTCTTGAGGAAATCGGACGAGACAATAACAATAAGATTCAGCGTTACAAAGGTCTTGGAGAGATGGATGCGGAACAGTTATGGGATACTACCATGGATCCTGAAAAGAGAATCCTGTTAAGAGTAAATCTTGATGAAGATTCTGCGTCAGAAATTGATCTGACATTTACAACTCTGATGGGAGATCAGGTAGAGCCAAGACGAGAATTTATCGAAGCAAATGCAAAATATGTGCAGAATCTTGATATTTAGGAAGGGAGAAACAAATGGACGAGAATACAATTTTTGATAAAGTTCATGACATTGATCTGAAAAAAACAATGGAGAAGTCATATATTGACTATGCCATGAGCGTTATCGCTTCCAGAGCTCTTCCGGATGTGCGTGACGGTTTGAAACCGGTACAGAGAAGAATTCTTTATGCGATGATTGAATTAAATAACGGACCTGATAAACCACATCGTAAATGTGCCCGTATCGTTGGTGATACCATGGGTAAATATCATCCACATGGTGACAGCTCTATTTACGGAGCGCTGGTTAATATGGCACAGGAATGGTCTACAAGATATCCTTTAGTAGATGGACATGGAAACTTTGGATCTGTTGACGGTGACGGGGCAGCAGCTATGCGTTACACTGAGGCAAGATTAAGTAAGATCTCTATGGAACTTCTTGCAGATATCAACAAGAATACCGTTGATTTTACACCAAACTTTGATGAGACTGAGAAAGAACCATCTGTGTTACCTTCTCGTTTTCCAAACCTGTTAGTAAATGGTACACAGGGAATTGCGGTTGGTATGGCAACGAATATTCCTCCACATAACTTAAAAGAGGTTATCAATGCGGTGATCAAGATCATTGATAATCAGGTGGAAGAAGACAGAGATACAACGATTGAAGAGCTTTTAGAGATCATTAAAGGACCAGACTTCCCAACAGGAGCAACAATTCTTGGACGTGCTGGCATTGATCAGGCATATCGTACAGGCCGTGGAAAGATCAAGGTACGTGCAGTCACAGATATTGAGGCAATGGCAAATGGAAAACAGCGTATTATCGTTACGGAACTTCCATACATGGTAAATAAAGCAAGATTGATCGAGAAGATCGCAGCTTTAGTAAGAGAAAAGAAAATCGAAGGAATCACAGAGCTTCGCGATGAATCTGACAGAAGTGGTATGAGAATCTGCATTGAACTTCGTCGTGATGCGAATGCAAACGTGATCCTGAATCAGTTATACAAACATACACAGCTTCAGGATACATTTGGTGTGATCATGCTTGCACTGGATAATAACCAGCCAAAAGTTATGAATCTGCATGAGATGCTTGGACATTATCTTGCACATCAGAAAGATGTTGTGACAAGAAGAACACGTTATGAATTAAACAAGGCGGAAGAAAGAGCACATATCTTAGAAGGATTACTGATCGCACAGGATAACATTGATGAAGTGATTAAGATCATTCGTGGAGCAGACAATATTCAGGCTGCCAAACTTGAATTGATGGAACGTTTTGGACTGACAGATGCGCAGTCACAGGCGATCGTTGATATGCGTCTTAGAGCACTGAATGGTTTGGAACGCGCCAAACTTGAGAAAGAATACAAAGAGTTAATGGAGCGTATTAGTGGATTAAAAGCAATCCTTGCTGATGAGAAAGTATTACTTGGTGTTATCAAAGACGAAATAGCATTGATCCGTGATAAATATGGGGATGACAGAAGAACTCAGATTGGATTCGATGTTGACGATATTTCCATGGAAGATCTGATTCCTAGAGAGAATACAGTGATCACAATGACAAAACTTGGATATATCAAGAGAATGACTGTTGATAATTTTAGAAGTCAGAATCGTGGTGGTAAAGGTATCAAGGGAATGCAGACAATTGATGAAGATTACATCGAAGAACTGTTTATGACAACGACACATCACTATATCATGTTCTTTACGAATACAGGACGTGTATACCGCCTGAAAGCATATGAGATCCCTGAGAGTGGAAGAACAGCCAGAGGTAGTGCGATTGTGAATCTTCTGCAGTTACAGCCGGGAGAGAAGATCACAGCGGTTATTCCTTTAGCAGATTACGAAGAAGGAAAATATTTATTAATGGCAACCAAATATGGTGTTGTTAAGAAATCTTCTATCATGGAATATGCAAACATTCGTAAGACAGGATTAGCAGCGATCACATTAAAAGACGATGATCAGCTGATCGAAGTTAAATACACGGAAGATGATGAAGATGTATTCCTTGTAACTAAGAATGGACAGTGTATCCGATTCCATGAAAGTGATGTCAGATGTATTGGACGTACTTCTATGGGTGTTCGAGGAATTAATCTGACAGGCGATGATGAGGTTATCGGAATGCAGCTTGACAGTCAGGGAGAAGCGTTACTGATCGTATCTGCAAATGGTATGGGTAAACGTACAATGACTTCTGAATTTACAGCACAGCATCGTGGTGGTAAAGGTATCAAGTGCTACAAGATCACGGAAAAAACAGGTGATGTAGTAGGTGTGAAAGCTGTCAATGAAGATAATGAGATCATGATGATCACAACCGAAGGTATTATTATCCGAACAGCAGTAGATTCTATTTCTATGCTTGGAAGAAATACTTCTGGAGTGAAAGTTATGAATGTTGGTGAAAATGTTCAAGTAGCCAGCATTGCAAAAGTTCGCGAAGAAAAGTTTGATAACGAAGGTGATCAGGAATCAGCAGAGTCTGAAGAATAAAAAATAAAAAATCAGGGCACAGATGAATTGTCTGTGCCCTGATTTCGTTATATAATAAAATAATAAGTGTCAAAATATTGTTTGACAGTGATAATAAAACGAAAATATTTTGGAGGAAAGAATGAGAACGATTCATACAGATGAGATCATCAAGAATATCAAAGAGATGTGCATCGAGGCAAATTTATCTCTGACAGAAGATATGAAATACCGCTTTAAGAATGCAACAGAAAATGAAAAGAGCCCATTAGGGAAACAGATTTTAAACCAGCTTCAGGAGAATATGGAGATTGCAGCCAAAGATCAGATTCCAATCTGTCAGGATACAGGAATGGCAATCGTATTTTTAAATATTGGACAGGACGTTCACATTGAAGGTATGGATTTGCATGATGCAGTCAATGAAGGAGTGCGTCAGGGATATACAGAAGGATATCTTCGGAAATCTGTTGTAAAAGATCCTTTGATCCGTGAGAATACCAAAGATAATACACCTGCGATCATGCACATAGATATTGTGCCAGGAGAGAACCTTGAGATCTTAGTAGCTCCAAAAGGATTTGGAAGCGAAAATATGAGTCGTATCTTTATGTTAAAACCAGCAGATGGAGAAGAAGGAATCAAAAAATCTGTGATTCAGGCAGTCAAAGATGCAGGTCCCAATGCCTGTCCACCAATGGTTGTAGGAGTCGGACTTGGAGGAAGTTTTGAAAAAGCAGCATTTCTTGCCAAGAAAGCCTTAACAAGAAACTTAGATACACCATCTGAGAAGCCGCACATCGCGAAATTAGAGAAAGAATTGTTGGAAGAGATCAATCAGTTAGGTATTGGACCAGGAGGGCTTGGCGGCTCCACAACGGCATTAGGACTCAATATTGAAACTTACCCTACGCATATCGCAGGAATGCCATTAGCAGTGAATATCTGTTGTCATGTAAATCGTCATGCACACAGAGTGTTATAGAGTATAAACTATGATTTTAAGAATGGCATTAGAATACAAGGAGTAAAAGATTATGGAGAAACATTTAAATGTTCCGGCAGCAACAGAAGAATTAGCAAAACTTAAGTCCGGAGATTATGTATATTTGACAGGAACGATTTATACAGCCAGAGATGCGGCACATAAAAGAATGTATGAAACTTTATTAGAAGGGAAAGACTTACCAGTAGATGTCTCAGGGCAGTTTATTTATTATCTTGGGCCAACACCAGCCAGAGAAGGTCAGGTGATCGGATCTGCTGGACCTACAACAAGCAGCAGAATGGATAAATATACACCAACAATGCTTGACCAGGGATTAAAAGGAATGATCGGAAAAGGAAAGCGTTCTGTGGAAGTCATTGATTCCATCAAGAAAAATGGTGCAGTGTACTTTGCAGCAGTAGGTGGAGCAGGAGCATTACTTTCAAAATGTATTAAAGAGGCAGAGGTGATTGCATATGATGATCTTGGGACAGAAGCAATCCGTAAATTAAGAGTAGAAAACTTCCCAGTTATCGTTGTAATTGACAGTAAAGGAAACAATTTATATGAGACTGCTGTAGAAAATTTTAAAAATTTAAAATAATCAGTAAAAATCTATTGACAAAACCAAATTCGTTTGGTAAGATATTCAAGCGTCATGTGAATGACGGATGCAATTAAATATTTTGATATTTAGGCATTTGCAGAAGTACTCAAGTGGCTGAAGAGGTGCCCCTGCTAAGGGTATAGACCGTTTACGCGGTGCGAGGGTTCAAATCCCTCCTTCTGCGCTATTAAATCTTCCGAATTGGAAGATTTAATTTTTTGAAAAAAGATATTGACAGAAGCAATAAAATGTGATATCTTATAGAAGTTGCACTGCTTATAACAGAGCAACAAAACATCTTTAAAAGAATACTGAAAAGGACGTTTAAAGTTTTATAAAAGTTTGGACGGAGAACGATCACAACATTATAAAATTTTAAAGAAAAAAGTTCTTGACAGAATGAATTAAAGATGGTATGATATAAAAGTTGCTGCAGTTCGAAAGAACAAAGCGATGAAAAATAAATCAAAAAAGTTCTTGACAAGATAAGAACTAAGTGATATAATGATAAAGCTTCTTATACGAAGCGGATCACAAAAAG
>ERZ1035025.404-NODE-404-length-29965-cov-23.313607_pt1 | contig 29965 bp, 29 predicted proteins | sample MGYA00520619_ERZ1035025 | MGnify/ENA primary metagenome ERZ1035025 (study PRJEB33766, sample SAMN09781742) | gut metagenome | biome: gut microbiome | host: Homo sapiens | place: Madagascar | study: EMG produced TPA metagenomics assembly of the PRJNA485056 data...
ATCAAATATCTGTTGATGAGATAAAATGCTAATTCTTAACTTAATGACATTGCACGGGCTCCGAGTGCCATGCAGATCTGGCGGATAAAGATAAATCCAAAGACAGATAAAACCGTGGCACCGATCAGCGCGGTAAAGATCAGCATAGAAAAATATTCGTTTGCTTTCTCTTCTTTCTTCTCACCAAGAGTCTTTGCAACGATCGCACTTCCACCAGAACCGATCATAAAGCCGATCGCTCCAACACCCATCGCAACAGGAAGGATCAGATTCACCGCTGCAAATGCAGTTTTCCCTGCAAAGTTTGAGATAAATAATCCATCAATGATACTGTACATCGAAGTACAGATCATCATAATGATCGATGGAAATACAAAACGGATCAGACGTTTGTAAGTAAAATGATCTGATAACTGAATCTTCATGATAACTATCCTTCCTTTTTCTCTGATAAATATTGGTTTGTGTGTTTCTGTAAGATCTGAACATATTTACGTGTAAGAGAAAGTAACTGTTCACATTCAGAAGGTTCCATACAGGCAAAAGTTGCATTTTCCATATCAAAAACAGGTCCGATATGTTCATTAGCAAATTTCTTTCCAAATTCCGTAAAATACAAGTGAATATCCCTGCCACTTCCGGATCTGCGGATTAAAAATCCTTTTGATTCCAATGATTTTACAGAAGAATTAATGGTTTGTTTGGAAATTGAATAAAGCTTGCAGATATCCTTCTGAGAGCATCCATCTCCAAGTTCCAACAGGCAATAAAGAATGATAAAAGCAGAATCTGTCAGATGTATAGACAGAGCAATTTCGTGATAGATGTCATCAATCATCTTATATAAAGAATCAAATTCCTTTAAAGCACGAGTTCGTTTAAATTCCATAATAAAATCCTTTCATAATCAGTATATAATTAGTCCGAAATCGGACGCGAATGTTTCTGACAATTATAGTCCGAAATCATACTTATGTCAAGGGAGATTTTGAGAAGTACTTTGCAAATGACAGGATATCAAAAAGATAAATCTCTTTACGCAACTAACTGAATAAGTTACAATAAAGAGTCGAAGAATATCACGAAAAAAGAAGGAAGTTGCCTATGAAATTTGCCTATGATATCCCAGATTCATTCTGGAGTTTATTTCGTTCGATGAACAGGGAACTTTATATGGAAGCCCTGCTAAAGATCAACGAAGAATATGAATATAACAATTATTATTTAAGTAAAGAAGTGTGCCTTCAGGTGTTAGAAGACTGGAATGAAAGTCAGCGCATCTGGTTATCTCCAGAAGAATTTGAATCAGAGACTGATGCAAGCCAGACACCGCCGAATCGGATCTTAAACTGGCTGATCAAGACAGGATGGCTAAAGAGGATCGAAGATTTTTCAACACTGACAACCAATATCATTATCCCAGATTATGCAGCCGTATTTTTAACAGCGTTTGAAGAGTTAGTTAATCCATCAACAGATGACACAGAAATCTATATCCAGAATGTGTATGCAACTCTGTTCTCATTCTGGCATGACAAAAAGATGAATCTTGCGATGTTAAAAACTGCATTGGTCAATACAAAGAAATTAAATAAAGCCCTGCAGGATATGCTTCACAACATGGATCATTTCTTTGGCCGGTTATTAAAACAGAAATCTTATGAAGAAGTACTGGCAGAACATTTGGAAGGATATGTCGAAGAGATCGTTGAGAAGAAATATCATATCTTAAAGACAAATGATAACTTCTATCTATATAAAAATGACATCAAAAAATGTTTAAGAGAAATGCGCGAAGATATTCCATGGATGGAACAGGTGCAGAAGAAAGCAGATAAAGAAAAGGGCGAAGACGTCTTAAGCATCATCAACGCGATCGAACGTGGATTTGATGATATCGAACATCGTATTTCAAACATGGATAAAGAACATTCCAAATATATCAGGGCAACAGTAACTCGTATGAATTATATGCTAAATGGGGAATCCGACACGAGAGGTCTGATGATCCAGCTGTTAAAGACGATCGGAGATTCTAAGGACAGTGAAGAAAAGATTGAGAAAGTCGGACAAAGCATGAATCTGTCTCATTTTGAAGTGCTTTCTGAGAAGTCCTTATATAAGAAGAGAAAACGAAGGGATTTTGCAAGTCAGGTAGAGCCGGAAGAGGTACAGGAAGAGTTATCAAGAGAAGATGTATTAAAGCTTAATAAGATCCACACAAGATTCAGTGAAGAAGAGATTGTAGACTTTGTGGAATCTTATATGAAAGATGATCATATGGAAGTTAAGGATCTTGATATCACAGATGAAGATACCTTTGAAAAACTGATCCTTGCGTATGATTACAGTACAAGAAGAAACAGCAAATATAAAGTGATCGAGCGGGAAGATGAGCTGATTGATAATGGAAGTTACCGATATCCGGCATTGACATTTGTAAGGAGGTGTTTAACTGTTAAAATAATCTTATAAAAAATTATAAATATATGTTGAGTTTTACAACTTATATTGATAGAATAAATTATAAATATTATGAGGAAGGTTTGCTTATGAGTAAATATTATTCTATCAATGAATTTTCAAAAATATTAGGTGTATCGGCTCAAACATTAAGAAATTGGGATAAAAACGGGAAACTTCATCCACATCACACTTCCAGTAATGGATATAGATATTATTCACATGAGCAATTAAAGCAAGAAAACTTGTAAAAGAACTTATAGATGATGGTGGTGAAGAAGATGATAAAAACAATTCGAGTCATGCTGATTCCAAATAATAAACAAAAGACAAAACTCTTTCGATATGCCAATACTGCCAGATTCGCTTATAACTGGGCGTTAGGCAGAGAAAAAGAAAACTATAAAAAAGATGGTAAGTTTCTATCGGATAGTGATCTGAGAAAGGAATTTACACAATTAAAGAAAACAGAGGAATATTCCTGGTTAAATGAAGTCTCAAATAATGTAACAAAACAAGCGATCAAAGATGCTTGTCATGCATATAAGAGATTTTTCAAAGGATATTCCAAGTTTCCGAAATTCAAAAGCCGAAAATTTTCCACACCATCTTTTTATCAGGATAATGTAAAGATCCAATTTTCAGATACGCATGTAAAAATTGAGGGTTTTGCTACGTCCAAAAAGAAGAATAAGCAGAAGATAAATTGGATCAGACTTTCGGAAAAGAATCGGATACCTGCGGATTGTAAATATAGTAATCCTCGTATAAAATATGATGGAATCAACTGGTGGATTACAGTGGGTATTGAATATGAAGATTGTGTTACGATTCCGTCCAATGATGGTATAGGGATCGATTTAGGAATTAAAGATCTAGCGATATGTTCTGATGGTAATAAATATGAGAACATTAATAAAACTAAAAAAGTTAGGAAACTAGAGAAACAAAAACGCAGATTACAGCGTAGCATCTCTCGTTCATACGAGAAAAATAAACAAGGAAAGGAATACTGTAAAACGAAGAATGTAATCAAAAAGGAAAAACTTTTATTAATATTAAATCACAGACTAACAAATATCCGTCATGATCATTTACATCATATAACATCAGAGATCGTAAAACGAGAACCAAGTTTTATCTGTATCGAAGATCTAAATGTAAAGGGAATGATGAAAAACAGACATTTATCCAAAGCAGTTCAACAACAGGGATTTTATGAATTTAGGCGGCAGATGGAATATAAATCTGAGTGGAACAATATTCAGGTGATCATTGCAGATCGATTTTTTCCAAGTTCTAAATTATGTAGTTGTTGTGGAAAGATCAAAAAAGATCTGAAGTTATCAGAACGTATTTACAAATGTGAATGTGGAAATGTCATTGACAGAGATCTTCAGGCAGCTTTGAACCTTAAAAAATATGGAGAGGATGTTCGGAAACAATCTGTAGCATAATATATTCAAGTGATTACGGATATGTACTGATACGTTAGTCAGGAATTAACGCCTATGGAGAGTACAAGAACTTGTGAGTAGTATATGAATTTATTCGTTACAAAAGCATACTCGTTGAAGTAGGAATGGAACATAAAGGTTTATAACTTTTTATAAGTTTTCAGTAACGGAAACCGAAATCATGATACTGTATTATGAGGAATTAAATGACGAAGAAAAAGATGCGGTGACGAAAGTGATCCGTGCACTTTTAAGACAGACATTTGTATTAGAAAGAAAATATGATAAGAAAAGTGGAAGACTCGTATATAACAAGGAATTTCGAACCATTGATCTGCATCAGGAATTCTTAAGAGAATATTTTAAGATTTCCGGGATCACGTTAAGAGAAAATCTGCATCTTGGAGTTTTTTATATTGAAGGAGAAACTGTGATCGGAGAGAAGATCTCCAGATTATCTACGATCTATCTTTTAATATTAAAATTGTTGTACGATGAGCATATGGCAGAAGCATCTTCCAATACAAGTGTGTATACAACGATTGGAGAGATTCACGAAAAGATCAACGATTTCCATTTGATGACAACCCTGCCATCTATCACAGAGATGCGTCGTTCCATCGCACTTTTAAAGAGATATCAGATCATCGAACCGCTTGATGTGTTAGAAGAGCTAAACGAAGAGACAAGAATGATGATCTACCCATGCGTGAATGTCGTATTATTAGGCGATGATATCCGCAGATTGATTGAAAGTTTCAGCAAGGAGGGAGGAGTAGACAATGGGTTCAGCGAAGACGAAACAGCCGTTTTTGGCGCTGTCGAAGATATGCCTGAATAACTGGCATTATATAGATAAGAAAGTATTAAGCTTCAACGATGGGATCAACTTTTTTACCGGACATTCCGGAAGTGGAAAGTCAACGGTGATCGATGCGATGCAGATCGTTTTGTATGCGAATACAGACGGAAGAGGATTCTTTAACAAGGCGGCAGCAGACGATTCTGATCGAAATCTGATCGAGTACTTAAGGGGAATGGTTGCGGTTGGAGAAAAAGATGAAGTTACTTATTTAAGAAATAAAAACTTCTCCACAACGATCGTTCTTGAATTTACTCAGACAGAGACAGACAAGAAAGAATGCCTTGGAGTTGTCTTTGATGTTGATACTGCAAGAAATGATACATCCAGATTATTTTTCTGGCATAAAGGCGGTATTTTGGAAAATGATTACCGCACCGAAGAACATGCCATGACGATCTCTGAATTCCGCAAATATATGCAGAAAAACTTTAAAAAAGAAGATTTTTATTTTGGAACAAGTAACGAGAGATTCAGAAAACAGATGTATGATGTCTATCTTGGCGGTCTTGATATGGAGAAATTCCCAAGACTGTTTAAACGTGCGATCCCATTTAAGATGAACATCAAACTCGAAGATTTTGTAAAAGAATATATTTGTATGGAGCAGGATATTCATATTGAAGATATGCAGGAAAGCGTGATGCAGTATGGAAGAATGCGCCAGAGAATTGAAGATACATTGAAAGAGGCGAGAAGCTTAAAAGAGATCAACGATTGTTTTGATAAATTTGAAGTGAAAAAGAAAGAACAGGATTATTTCCAGTATCGCATGAATAAACTTGATATTTTAAAGATCACTTCCGATATCAAACAGTTGGAACAGACGATCAAAGATGGAGAAAATGATCTTAAAATACAGGAAGAAAGAGAAATTGGCCTTGAAAAGCAGTTAGAAGAACTTTCCAAAGAATACGATGCACTAGTAGCACAGATCGCTGGAAGCGGATACGATCAGATTGAAACGAGAAAGAAAGACGTACAGGAATTGTTAGGTCAGTTAAATCATTCTGTACAGCGTTTTGATCAGATAGTAAAAGATTTAAAGAAATGGTGTGAGCTTGATATCACTCCGAATCAGGTGATCTGGGATATTGAGAAATTTGAACAGGGAACGATCACGGAAGATGATCTGAATCGTTTAAAACATACCTTAGAGATCTTAAGAAAAGAAACAGAAGAAGAACGACAGGACAATGCTTCCGCATTGAGAGCCTTAAAGAAACAGGAAAAAGCAGTTTCCGATGAGTTAAAGGAACTCAAAAAAGGTAACAAAGCATATCCAAAAGAAGTGTTGGATGCAAGATATGAATTACAGACAAAATTAAGTGAAAAACGTGGAGATTTTGTAAAAGTAAATGTGCTTGCAGATTTGCTTGATATGAAGGATGAGACATGGCATAAAGCAGTCGAGGGATATTTAGGTTCTAACAAACTGACATTGATCGTGGAACCAAAATACGTGAAAGATGCGATGGAAATCTATCGTGAGATGGACCAGAAGAAATACTTTAAAATCTCCATTGCGGATACACAAACGATCAGCAAACAGAATATCAAAGTGGAAGAAAATGCTTTGTCAGAAGAAGTGTTAACAGACAAATCTTACGTAAAGAAACTGATCGAATCTCTGATCGGACGCGTGATCAAATGTGAGACGGTCGATGAATTAAGAAAATGCCGCACAGGGATCACAGCTGATGGATTGCTTTATAAGAATTTCCAGTTAAAACGTTTAGATCCAAAACAGTACACGAGAAATTCCTACATTGGAGATAACAGTTTACGCCACAGGATCAAAGAGTTAGAGAAAGAAAAAGACAAGATCTTTGACAAGAAAGATCCATTAGAAAAAGAAGTTTTAAATGCAGGTGTGATCTTAGATTACGAATATCTGTCACAGCCAGCCGAAGAATATTTAAAACAGCAGGAAAGCTTAGATCGTGCCAGAAAACGTCAAAAAGAATACGAAGATCTGGAAGAGCAGCTTAGAAATTTAAGAGAAGGTGCCTTAAAAGGTCTGGAAGAAGAGCGCGATCATAACCGTGAAAAACAGGAAGCAAAGAAAAAAGACATCAACGAGATGAAAGAAAAGATCTGGGCGATAAAGAATGCATTAAAAGAATGCAAACAGCAGATCATTGACCAGAACGAAACTTTAGTTCGTGCACAGAATGAACTTCCAGTGAATGTGGAATATGAACAGCGTTTTCATGATGAAGCAGAGAAATCAGATACGGATGACTATGAACGCCTGAAGAAACGTACAGCAAGAAAGTATTATGATATTGGAACAAAGAAAGAAGAAGAATATCGCAAACTCGTAGAGATCAGAACCGCATATTTAAGAGAATATCCAAACCGTACATTCTCAGCGATTGATGAGACAAATGATGCGTACGAGAAACTTTACAATGAATTATCATCAGATCATATGGAAGTCTATCGAGAAAAAGCTGCAAAACAAGCAAAGACAGCGATGGAACATTTTAAAGATGACTTTATCTATAAGATCCGAAGCGCGATCCGTGAAGCTTATCAGAGAAGAGATGAATTAAACCGTATGATCAGCGGTCTTGATTTTGGAAAAGATAAATATCAGTTTAAGATCACAAGAAATACAGGTGCTGATGGAAAATATTATCCAATGTTTATGGATGATTCCTTAAATATCGATCCATCGATCTTAAATACGACGATGGATGACCAGATGAATCTGTTCTCTATGGAACATGAAAATAAATACGGAGAACTTATGAATGAGCTGATCGAGATCTTTATCCCGCCAGAAGGAGCAAGCGCCGAAGAATTAGAAAATGCAAAACATGATATGCAGAAATATTCGGATTATCGTACGTATTTATCTTTTGATATGGAACAGATTGTCGATGGCGATGAGAAGTTAACGATCGGATTAAGTAAGATGATCAAGAAGAATTCCGGTGGAGAAGGACAGAACCCATTGTATGTTGCCCTGCTTGCAAGTTTTGCACAGGCTTATGGAATTCATCTTTCACCAAAAGTACGAAGAAATCCAAGCATCCGTCTGGTTGTCTTAGACGAAGCATTCTCTAAGATGGATGCAGAGAAAGTTGCAAGCTGTATCGACCTGATCAGAAGTCTTGGATTCCAGGCGATCATCAGTGCGACAAACGATAAGATTCAAAATTATCTGGAAAATGTAGACAAGACCTTTGTATACGCCAATCCAAATAAGAAAAATATTTCGATCCAGGAATTTGAGAAATGTGAATTTGATAATTTAGTCACAGAAGAATAGATAAAAATACAGATACGAGGAGAAATGTATTTATGAATCGAAGTTTAAAAGGAAATTCAATTTTTCGTGTATGGAAAAGAAAAGATTCAGCGATCAATCAGCTGATCTTCGGAATCATTGGAATGGCTATGTGTCAGATGACGTACTTCCTTGCCATTCAGGAGTCAAATCCGGGAACTGCGACAGTTATTCAGTATTCTGCACCGATCTTAATTATGGTGTTCTTTGTATTAGTGGAAAAAAGATTTCCAAAGAAAGAAGAAGTGCTTGTACTGGCAGCTGTGATCGTAGGAATCTTTTTGCTTGCAACACATGGAAGTATAAAAAACTTAGTGATCACCAATGCGGCATTATTCTGGGGATTGTTATCCGCTTTTGCGTTTGCAGTTTATAACGTGCAGCCAAAGAAACTATTAGACGAATTTGGTACTTTAGAGACAACAGGATGGGGAATGTTTGTCGGTGGAGTTTTGGTAACTCCATTTACAAAAGTATGGAGTGTCCCAGGGCATTGGGATATCATGACGGTTGCAATGACAATTAGAGTTGTATTCTTAGGAACGATCGTGGCGTTTTCCTGTTATCTCCATGGGATTTCCATGTTAGGACCAGTTCAGGGAAGTATGCTTGGATGCGTGGAACCGCTGGTTGCAACGATTCTTTCCGCAACCGTGCTTGGACAGGCCTTTGGAATGATCGATGTTGTTGGAATCTTATGTATTGTTGGAGCAGTGACGGCATTGACGGTTTTGGATGCTTGATCAGACATTATGGATTTGCCTTTGAAGGTAAGAAGGTTTTGATCGGAGAATAGTAGATAAATCGCTGAGTTCATATGAATTATATGGATTCAGCGATTTTTTCATAGAATGATTATTTTATTGAAAAAAATAACCTATAAATATGTTGTGTTAAGTACAAAACAATGTTAAAATAAAAGTAACCTAAAAATAGAACATAAAAGAAAGGAGGAATACGAAAATGGAGGAATTAACCAGACTAGAGGAACGAATCATGCAATGCATTTGGGATTATCAAGGAGAAGTTCCTTTCCTTGATCTGATAGAGACGGTCAAAGAAAAGCTCAATAAAGATTATAAAAGAACAAGTATCCGCGGATATCTGTTCCGTCTAGAAGAGAAGGGATATATCAAAGTTACCAAGAAAGGAAGAAAAGCTTATGTGCAGCCATTGATCAATGAAGAAACGTATGGCAAATATCAAGCCGAGGAAGTTTTAGATCGTTGGTTTGACGGATCAGCAAAACGATTAGTAAGTGCATTGGGAGAGAAATTGACAAAAGAAGACGGAGAAGAGTTAAGAGGGATCTTAGATGACTTTGATTTTGATGATAATCATAATAAAAATATTTAGCGGAATATTCTTATGTACACTGCTTGGAACGATCTTATATCTTTTTTGGAAAGCTGCAGGACGTTTGATAGAACACAAGGGATATGTTGATATCAATTATCTGATATGGAAGATGGTATTATTGATGTTTGCCATACCGATCACGTTGATCTATGTAAATGGATTTGAGAAGAGTACTTATGTATTTGAAGTTACAGGTCCGATCAAGTGGGTCATTGGAATTTTGATGATCATCTGGCTGGGTGGAACAATCATTTTTATGATCAGATTTTTGAAAAAATACAGAGCAATAAGGAAAGATATTTTAAATGCAGATTTATGCAGCGATGAAATTCAAAGTATGGTAAAAAGCATATCAAAAAAGTTAGGGGTTCATAAAGAAATTCAGGTAGTGATCTTAGCAAAAGCAGGCGGACCAATGTTATATGGGATTTTGAAACCAAGAATCATTCTGCCAAGAATTTATGATCCTCAACAGCTAAATATGATATTTACACATGAATTGATTCATTATAAACATCATGATCTTATTTGGAAACACTTGGCGAACATTATCTGTTGTGTATACTGGTTTCAACCTGCGTTAAAGGATGTTTTTTATCAACTAGATCAATGGGGAGAAACATACTGTGACAGGACAGTATGTAAATATCTTCCAGATGTAAAGGGATATTTTTCTACGATCATAGATATTTCTATGGAAGAGATCAGATATGGAAGATATACAACAGCGGGGTTATATGAGAGTAAGGAAGTATTAAAGCTACGAATGGAACGGATGAAATCTTATCGACAACAAAGAAGGCTGCGAAGAGGAATTTCTGTGAGTGTTTTATTTGGAATGATCATACTCAGTGCAGCTACGGTATTTGCTTCAGGGATAGGATTTGTAAAGGCATACGATAAGATTGCAGATGAAACAAGAGAGGAGATCAATGTTGGAACGGAAGGTGATATAAAGGAAAAGAAAGCAAAGTATAGAATGTATGATAAAACCAGAATCAAAAAGTGCATGATAAAAAATGAAAGATTAAAAGAGAATGATGGAAAACCATTTACATGGAAGATCAAGCCGAAAGAGAGAATAGAGACAAAGGAGGGATATTTAAAAAAAGGAACTTACGTTGACATAGCTGCCTGCATGGGCTTTGAAGAAGAACATCCAGAGACACATATAGCAATTGGAATTGTTCATGAGGATGGAGAGGAAACTTATATAGAGAATGGGGTAAATCTGGTAAGTGTTCTGAAGGTAAAAAAAGATGGACGATATCGGGTGTTTATAGAAAATCAAGGAACCAAAAAAGCAGTAGCTGGGGGATATTATTGTGTGGTAACAGAAGAATATAAGAAAGGAGCAAAGCAATGAAAAGATATTTAAAGCTAAAAACATTTCGTAAAAATATAATTCAATTATTAATATTTCTTGGAATTATTACCTTTTTAAGTGGCTCACAAAAATATATTCCATATACAAGAGAAGAGATCATAGTGCAGGATATAGTTCTATTTTTATTGTATTTGGTTTTGAGTATTGTGATTGATAGAATCAATGAGAGAAAACAGTCTTGACATCCAATCACCGTTCGCATATAATAAAACCAATAGAAATAGTAGGAAATACAAACTAGCGGAAGCTTAGCATGGTCAGATAAATGCTAGGCTCCGCTATTTTATTCTAAATAAAAGGAGAAAGAAATGTTAAATCAGTTTTCAAGAACAGAACTATTACTTGGAAAAGAAGCACTCGATAAATTAGCAGGCAGCAGAGTTGCTGTCTTTGGAATCGGTGGTGTTGGTGGATATGTATGCGAAGCCTTAGTACGAAGCGGTGTCGGTGAATTCGACCTTGTTGACGATGATAAAGTCTGCTTAACAAACCTAAACCGTCAGATCATCGCAACAAGAAAAACAATCGGAAAATACAAAGCAGAAGTAATGAGAGACCGCATTTTAGAAATCAACCCAGATGCGAAAGTCAACGTTCACAAATGCTTCTTCTTACCAGAGAATGCAGATGAATTTCCATTTGAGGAATATGACTACATTGTTGATGCCGTTGACACAGTGACAGCAAAGATCTCATTAGTTATGGCAGCAAAGGAAAAGAATGTACCGATCATCAGCAGCATGGGAGCTGGAAATAAATTAGATCCAAGCCAGTTTAAAGTGGCAGATATCTATAAGACAAAAGTATGTCCTCTTGCAAAGGTTATGCGAAGAGAGTTAAAGAAGAGAAGAGTTAAGAAATTAAAAGTTGTATATTCAGAAGAAATGCCGATCAAACCAAAAGATGATATGGCAAACAGCTGCAGAACAAACTGTATCTGCCCTCCAGGAGCACAGCACAAATGTACAGAGAAAAGAGCGATTCCAGGTAGTACAGCATTTGTACCATCTGTCGCAGGACTGATCATCGCAGGGGAAGTAGTGAAGGATTTATGCAAGGCGTAAAAAGTGTAACAAAACAAGCATTTATGAAATCCATACCGATCATGTGCAGCTATATATTTGTCGGTATGGCATATGGAATGATGATGGAGAATGCTGGATTTGCGTGGTATTATTCGCTTCTTACGAGTCTTACCGTGTATACAGGAGCTTTTCAGTTTGTCCTGATCACATTTTTAAGCAGTGGGGCATCCATCGTCACGATCGCAGTGACGGCATTGTTGATGAACAGCAGACAGAGTTTCTACAGCCTTTCATTTTTGGAGATATTCCGTAAGATGGGAAGAAAGAAACTTTATATGATCCATACGATGACAGATGAGACATATGCAGTAAACTGCACGATCGAAGACAAAGATGAAAACAGCAGAAAAGAGATGTTTCTCGTTGCATTCTTCAGCAGATGTTACTGGATGTTTGGAGCAGTGATGGGCGGTCTGATCGGGCAGCTGATCCCGTTTGAACTCAATGGAATTGATTTTTGTATGACCGCATTATTTATCATCATTTTTATCGATCAGTGGGAGAAAGCGGACAAGCATTTTCCAGCGATCACAGGAATTCTGATCGCAATTATCGCATTACTGATCTTTGGACAGACCGCATTTATGCTGCCAGCATTGGTGATCGTTTCAGGAGTTTTAATCTTCTGGAATAGCAAACAACAGGAAGTTTAGACAGAAAGGGGGAAATAATGAACACAAAAATGGCATTGATCGCGATTTTCGTTTCTGCCGTGATCACATTTGGACTTCGAGCCCTCCCTTTTCTTGTATTTCAGGAAGGAAAAGAGCTTCCAGATCAGATCAAACGATTAGGAATGGTGTTGCCATCTTCGATCATGGCAGTACTGATCGTGTATTGTCTGAAAGATGTCGGAGATGACTTTATGGCAGATGGCTTATGGAAACTGATCGCAGCAGCAATTACTGCAGTCAGTTACAAATGGAAACATAATACGCTGATCAGCATTTTACTTGGAACAGTGAGTTATATGCTGTTCTTACATTTTTTGGGATAGAACAGATTTGAGATAGAATAAAACATAGGATGAAACAGGAGATATATATGGCAAGAGAAATAGAGACAAAATGTATTCATTTAGAAGAGGAAGAAAATTCGATCAACCACTATGGTGCGATCAGTTACCCAATTTATCAGTCAGCAACATACGCACATCCAGGAGTCGGACAAAGCACAGGTTATGATTACAGCCGTCTGCAGAATCCAACGAGAGAACATCTGGAGAAAACAGTGGCTTCTCTGGAAAATGGAATCGATGCATTGGCATTTTCCTCAGGAATGGCAGCGATCACGTTGATGATGGAATTATTCAAACCGGGCGATCATCTGATCGTGGATGCAGATTTGTATGGTGGCAGCATCCGTCTATTTAATCACGTATCTGAGAAAAACGGAATCGAATTTTCCAGTGTGGACTGTCACAAGGAAAATGTTGCAGCATATATCAGAGAAAACACAAAAGCAGTTTATATCGAGACACCAACCAACCCAATGATGAACGTCACAGATATCAAAGCATTAGCAGAGATCACAAAGAAACATAACATCTTTCTGATCGTTGACAATACATTTTTATCTCCATATTTCCAGAATCCATTAGATCTTGGAGCGGATATTGTTGTACACAGCGGAACAAAATATCTTGGAGGCCACAACGATACACTGGCAGGATTCTTAGTTACAAACAGAGAAGATATCAGTGAAAGGTTTCGCTTCCTGATCAAGACAACAGGAGCTGGATTAGCACCATTTGACTGTTTCCTGATCCAGAGAGGAATCAAAACCTTAGGAGTCCGCATGGACCGTGCACAGGAAAATGCGATTGAGATCGCAAAATGGTTAAAAGAACAGGATATCGTAAAGAAAGTTGTTTATCCAGGATTCAAAGAACATCCAGGATACGAGATCATGAAAAAACAGGCAAGAGGATTTGGAGCAATGCTTACATTTGAACTTACGAAGAAAGAATATGCGATCAATATCCTTGAAAAAGTAAGAATGATCAAATACGCAGAAAGTCTTGGTGGGGTGGAAACACTGATCACATACCCAATGACACAGACACACGCAGACGTTCCAGAACATATCCGCAAACAAAACGGGATCACGGATCGTGTGTTAAGAATGTCTGTCGGAATTGAGAATGTCAAAGACTTATTAAATGAACTGGAAGAGGTATTTGCAGAAGTACGAGGTGAATAAGATGCCTGAGAGAAACTTAAACTTTGATGAACCGGTGGATCGAAGAAATACAGATTGTTTAAAATATGATTTTGCGAAGCGTAAAGGAATGCCAGAAGATGTGCTTCCATTATGGGTTGCGGATATGGATTTTAAAACATCTTCCTATATAGAAGATGCTTTAGTAGAGCGTGCAAAAGAAGCAATCTTTGGATACAGTGAAGTGCAGACTCCATATTTTCATGCAGTAGCTAACTGGATGAAAATACATCATAATTGGGAAGTCAAAAGAACATGGCTGGTAAAAACACCGGGCGTTGTATTTGCTCTTGCCATGGCTGTGAAAGCCTTTATAGATCCGGGAGACAGCGTGATCATTCAGTCCCCGGTATACTATCCATTTTCGGCAGTGATCACAGATAACGGAAGGAATATTGTAAGTAGTGACCTCTATTTGGGTGCGGATGATCGTTATCATATGGATTATGTAGATTTTGAGAAAAAGATCATAGAAAATAATGTGAAACTTTTTTTATTATGCAATCCGCATAATCCGGTTGGGCGTGTCTGGACAAAAGAAGAATTAGAGAAAGTCGGAGATATCTGTTTAAAACACAATGTATTGGTTGTCAGTGATGAAATTCATGCAGATTTTGTGTTCAAAGGACAACATCAGGTATTTACTGCGATCAAAAAAGAATATGAAGATATTACGCTCACATGCACTGCACCAAGCAAGACATTTAATCTCGCAGGACTGTCACTTTCTAATATTTTTATTCCAAACAGGAAATTAAAACGTCAATTTAAGGCAGAATTAAAAGCAGCCGGAACAGGATTGATGGGAGTTATGGGACTAGTTGCCTGCCAGACTGCATATGAAAAAGGAGAAGAATGGTATCATGCCATGAAATCCTATGTACAGGCGAATATCGAATTTACAAAACAGTATGTAGAAGAAAATCTTCCAGGAGTCAAAATGATCGATCATGAAGGCACATACCTCGTATGGCTTGACTTCAGAGAGACAGGACTTGGGGTAGATGAATTAGAAGATCTGATCATTCATAAAGCCAAACTATGGTTAGACAGCGGAAAAATCTTTGGAAAGAACGGAGAAGGCTTCCAGAGGATCAATGTAGCATGTCCAAGAAGTACAGTCAAAGAAGCGTTAGATCGTATGAAAGAAGCTATGCAAATGTGATCGATCAGATTCAAATATACAAAAAGGAACCAGTTGTGAACAAGTTTCACAGTTGGTTCCTTTTTTCACTTTTTAGCAATATGATCAAGTAAAAAAGTACAAAAAATGGCTTAAATACGTGCTTTACAAGCAAGTGTGACAAATCACACAAAATGTGAAAAATCATAAAGTAATGTGCACTGTTTCTAAAGACGTACAATCTATTAAAAAGAAAAAACATAATAAATTTAAGTTTTACTGAGTTCTGATTTGGCAGAGCGCCATTGCTTCTTAGGCTCATATTTTCCACATCCATCACAAGTCTGCGGCCAGTTGATTTTCTATTCAAAATATTCATCTCTTGTAATTTTACCGGATTTCAGTTCATCCATTCGAACTACCCATTCTTTCAGAAAATCATTCAGAACTCCATAGTCAAACCACATACAGACAGGAGCATGGGCAGGCCAGCTATCATTGTCATGGTAGTAAACGGAAGTGTCTGCTATTTCATTGCATTTTTTACCAGGAAATTTCCGAGGAAGAAACAGATGCAGGACAGATGGATTAAACTCATCCAGCCAGCAAAACAACTCTAGGATTTGCTGTTATGGATTATGGACAGAACACACATTCACCGAATGTTAGTTATCTGTTTTATTACAACACATCACCGATGCATAGAACATTCCATCCTTTGTTTTGAAGTGGCAGATACCATTGTAATGTGCGGCAATGTTTTTGACCGATTGTGTGCCGAGTCCGAGTCCTTTGTGCTTCGTTGAAACAAGCTTGTCATCATTTGTATATTTGAGTGTTCCTGAGAAGGTATTGTCCACCGTAATACAAAATGAATTGCCGGTCAGGCTGGCACGAATCAAGATTTTTCGGTCATTGCCAGATTCATTTTTGCAGGATTCCAGTGCATTTTCAATCAGATTGCCGAACATAACAGAAATATCGGTATCTGAAACGAAGATATCATTCGGAATCTTAACTTTAACAAAATAATTAATACAGTTATCCTTAGCCTGCTGAGCAAAGTAGAGCAATACAGCGTTTGCGGCAGTATTTTCGCAAAAACGGACAAGGGAGTCATCCGGAAGGCTTTTGTTGTACTTATCAAGATAATCATGCAGCGCGTCAAGTTTTCCTTCACGCAGATATTCTTGTATGAGTGCGATATGATGACGCACATCATGCTTTGCACGGCGGGCGTCGGTGATTTTTTCCTGCAGATTTTTATATTGTATTGCCTGCATGATAAGCTGATGGTTTTTCTCACGTAATTCCAGAATTTTGTTTTGCTCCAGAATCAATTGTGCAATCACATAGTAAATCAGAAATGCTCCTATAAAATCTAAGCAGAGTACCACGTCCATATTTTAATATGGGCGTGGGTGAATGCGTCCTGACGGACACATTATCGTTTCCCCTGATTCCGAATATACTGTTTTATTGTGTGCAGACTGTTTTCACTAACAGATGAAATAAAATAACTATCCGACCAAAAATAAGGTTTCCAGTAATATTTTTTTAAAATGGTTTCGCCATACAACTTTCGTGCTTTTCGTGCTGTTTGTGTTTTTAAAACATTTGCAAGTTCCGCCGGTGAAGTTGTTGTATCAGCTTCCATCAGGATATGGACATGATCCGATTCGCCATTGATCTCTAGGATGTGAAACCCTCTTTGATCTGCTACATAGTGGATACGTTCATAAACAACATCTTTTACTTTGCCTGTTAAGACTGGATGTCTGTATTTTGTAACAAACACGATATGGTATTGCAATAAAAAGCAACTATGCCGGTTTATATAATAATCTGTATTATCTTTCTTTCGCATGACGTATCTCCTTTGCAACTGAACATATGTTTGGTATAATTATACTATAAAAGTACGATATTTTCAACATATCAGAAAGGAGACAACCATATGGCATACCGTGTGACACAAAGAATCATTTCTTCGGATGATCTGTTATATCCATATTTTGACGATCTGTGCAGAAAGTCCAAGCTGTTGTACAATGCAGCTCTTTTTCGTGTGCGGAATATCTTTACCGGTTATGACAAAGAACATCGGACAGAGAACGAAGTCGAAGTCTTTCAAGAAGTTGCGTTATTACAACGATCTTATCCAAACATGCACATCCGCAGAGTGATCTCTTATACACACCTTGAAAAGATGATGCGTGTCACAGAGAATGCAGATTTCTTTTCCGGACTTCCAAGACAGACAGCACAGCAGATGGTCAAACAGTCAGTCACAGATTTCAAAAACTGGCTTGCTTCTTTAAGAGAATATAAAAAGCATCCAGAAAAGTATCTGGGTAAGCCTAAGATGCCTCGCTATAAGAAAAGTGACCTGACGACTGTGATCATTACAAACCAGGATGCTGTCTTGTATCGGGACGATATCGGGATGTCCTTAAAACTGCCTTTGCAAAAGCAACGCTTGTACTTTTCAAATCTTTCTTCGGATCCTGTATTAAAAGAAGTCAAGATCAAACCGTATTATGGTCGTTTTTTACTCTGTCTGACACTGGAAGAACCAGATGTTGCATTTGATCCTTCCGGATCTTATGTATGTGCTATTGATCTTGGAACAGATAACTTCGCAGCGATCGTATGTGATGATTACTCATCCGCAATATACAAAGGCGGAGCTGTCTTATCCAAGATCCAATGGTTCCATAAACAGAGAGCAAAGTATGTCTCCATCATCACAAAAGGTCATGAAAAGAAACACGCTGTTTCCAAGCGGTTAAGAGACCTTTCTTTCCATTATGCCAATTTTGTGAAAGACCAGTGCCACAAGATCAGTCGTAGTATCATTGACTTCTGTATGGAACACCAGTGTGGAACACTGATCCTTGGTGTGAATCTGCTCTGGAAGCAGAGATCCAATATGAATAAGATCAGCAACCAGAATTTTGTCTCCATGCCGATCACTCTCCTGCGGACAATGATCACATATAAAGCTCTGAATGCCGGCATCAGAATCATAGAGCAGGAAGAAAGTTATACTTCCAAAGCGGATCTGATCGCAAATGACAGGATCCCAACCTATGGTGTCGATGATAAGGATGCTTCGTTTTCTGGAAAGAGGATCAAACGTGGTTTATACCGTTGCTCTAACGGAATGATCTTAAATGCGGATTGTCACGCAGCAGCAAATATCATGCGGAAAGCGATCCATGATATCTGGAAAGATACCAGAGATTATACGTTTCTTTCTGCTCCTGATGTGTATGGATTCCACAAACTGAATCCGAAAGGTATTCCCGTCAAAGGGATAGCGGCATAAGTGAATATGCCTTGATTGGTACGGACAGCCAATCTTTTGGTCAGAAATGGGTAACTGTTACGACTGTTAGAAGCCACTTCCATAGGAACTACTGTACCGCATGGGAGGGGTAATTCACTGAGAAAAATTTACCATCCTGTTATGATTGGCTTGTAGTTAAGAAATACCGGTATTTAAAACAAGATAAATCAAAGAATTGTATGGATAAACTTTTGAAAAGGAGTGATTTGAAAAATGATGCAGAAGATTCAAAAATTTGGAGGTGCGATGTTTACACCAGTACTTCTGTTCGCATTTGCAGGTATCTCAGTAGGAATAGGTACTCTGTTTACAACACAGGCAATCATGGGAAGTCTGGCAGCACCAACAAGCATGTGGTACAAATGCTGGAACGTATTCCTACAAGGTGGATGGACAGTATTTAACCAGTTACCATTGTTATTCGCAGTATCATTGCCAATCGGAATGGCAAAGAAACAAAATGCAAGATGTTGCATGGAAGCATTAGTTTTATATATGACTTTCCATTATCGTAGTTCTAATTTTTGCTGGAATTTGTATGTTTGCGATGTTACAATTAAAATAATTGTTATCTGACTTTTAAATATGTAAAATTCATAAGTCCCAGAAAAAGCGTAAAGTTTTGTTCTGGGACTTATTTGTTTTCAAAGAATATGTTAAATTGATAGAAAATAATATTTATGGACAAAATCAAGGGAGAAACGTTATGAAGAATATAAAAGTTATAATGTGTGATATTGATGGAACACTGTTAAATAGCAAGGGAATTGTTACCCAAAAAACAATTGATGCGATAAAGAAAGTTCGAGAACAAGGAATCTTGTTTGGAATATCAACAGGAAGAGATGTTCCAAGTGTAAAAAGGTTGTTTGGAAAATGGGGAATTGGCGGACTTGTTGATATGGTCGTTGGAAGCAACGGGGGTGAGATTTATGATTACAAAACCGATTATTATGAAGAAAATTTTGCCCTTCCAGGAAATCTGATCGCAAATATCATGGAGCACTATAAAGATATGGATGTGAATTTTGCGATTCATGGGGATGGAGTTTTGTATACTCCGAAAGAAGATGAACTTATCAAAATTTTATCTAAAGGTGATCAGCTTCCATATGAGGTCATAGATTTTGACGAGTATTTAAAAGAAGATCATTTAAAACTTCTTATTGTATGCAAACCAGAAACTATGCCGGCAGTTATTGAGAGAGCAAAAACTTTTAAAGATGAACGTTTCAAATGTGCAAGTCTTCAAACGACGCAACATCTATTTGAATTTATGGATCCTAGGATCTCAAAATCCTTTGGATTACAAAAACTGATGGAGATGCATGGATTGACAATGGAAAATCTCTGCACATTTGGAGATGCAGATAATGATTATGATATGACTTTGCATGCAGGAGTCGGAGTTGTCATGGCAAATGGAAGTGAAAAAACAAAAAGTGTTGCAGATCATATTACCAAAGACAATGATCACGATGGAATTGGAGTGTTTCTGCAAGAACATTTGATCTCCAGATCATAAGAATCTTGAGGTTAAAAATATAAAGAGAACTTATAGCAAATCAAAAGAAAAACCTATAACAGAAATAATGCAAAAGATGTTGACAATAAAGATATGTGGTTGTATAATCTAAAACATAGAAAACCTAGTAGAAAAATAGGAAATAAAACGGAATAAAAACAACAACTTTTTATGGAGGTTTAGAATTATGAGTAAGATTACAGCAAGTGCATTAGAATTAATCGGAGGAACACCACTTCTTAAAGCAGATAGATATGCAGACAAAGCAGGAGTGAAAGACGCAACAATCCTTACAAAACTTGAGTACTTAAATCCAGCAGGATCTGTCAAAGACCGTATCGCATTGGCAATGATCGAAGATGCGGAGAAGAAAGGCCAGTTAAAACCAGGATCAACGATCATTGAACCAACAAGTGGTAACACAGGAATCGGTCTTGCAGCAGTTGCAACAGCAAAAGGATACAGAGCGATCCTTACACTGCCTGACACAATGAGCGTTGAAAGAAGAAACTTATTAAAAGCCTATGGTGCTGAATTAGTATTAACAGAAGGTGCCAAAGGAATGAAAGGTGCTATCGCCAAAGCCGATGAACTCGCAAAAGAGATCGATGGAGCAGTCATCTTAGGACAGTTCGTGAACCCAGCAAACCCAGCTGTACACAAAGCAACAACAGGACCAGAGATCTGGGATCAGACAGACGGTAAAGTAGACATCTTCGTAGCAGGTGTTGGTACAGGAGGAACATTAACAGGTGTTGGTGAATACTTGAAAGAACAGAACCCAGATGTTAAAATAGTAGCAGTTGAACCTGCAACATCTCCAGTATTATCAACAGGAACAGCTGGAGCACATAAGATTCAGGGAATCGGTGCTGGATTCGTACCTGACACACTGAATACAAAGATTTATGATGAAGTTATCACAATCGAGAATGAAGATGCATTTACAGAAGGAAGAGCATTCGCACACAGCGAAGGAATCTTAGTTGGTATTTCTTCAGGAGCAGCATTAAAAGCAGCAACGATCCTTGCAGAGAGACCAGAGAACAAAGGAAAGACAATTGTAGCATTACTTCCAGATTCAGGAGACAGATATTTATCTACAGCATTATTCGCTGAAGAATAGGATTAAGATTAAGAGGAAAGAATATGGAAATCACGGTACAGCAAGTAGAATTACTGTCCGATGATGATTATATCTATCTAGATGTAAGAGGTGAGATCGCATACCAGCATGGACATATACCGAAGGCTTACGAATGGGCTGGTGATTTCTCTCGCATCGAGGAACTTCCAAAGGATAAGAGACTGATTGTATATTGCAACTATGGAGAGAAAAGCGCCCCAATTGCCGAACAGTTAAGACAAGAAGGGTATGAAGCTTTGAACTTATCCGGCGGTTACCGAGAATGGTTATTACATGTGACATCCCAAAAAGAACAGATGCAGGACGTTTCAAAGGACGGACTGCATCTGTTTTCGTCTACAGAAGAATTAACACCAGACGAGGTCAAACGATATGATCGTCAGATCATCCTGCCACAGGTAGGAAGTGACGGACAAAAGAAATTAAAGAAATCAAAAGTTCTGATCATCGGAGCTGGCGGCTTAGGTGCACCAGCAGCTTTATATCTTGCAGGAGCAGGAGTTGGAACGATCGGAATCGTGGATGCAGACGATGTCAGCGTGTCAAACTTACAGAGACAGATCATTCACACAAGCAAAAGAGAAGGAACAAATAAGGCAGAATCAGCAAAGAAATCAATGCTTGAATTAAATGAGCATATCAAGGTAAACACCTATCCAGAATATTTATATGCGGATAACGCAGAAGAATTGTTCAAAGAATACGATTTTATCATCGATGCTGTGGATAACTTTGAGACAAAGTTCCTGATCAATGATACATGCGTGTTGTTAAAGAAACCATTTTGCCATGCAGGAATCTTGCAGTTTCAGGGCCAGGTTATGACCTATGTTCCAGAAGAAGACCAGCCATGTTACAGATGTATTTTTGAGGAGATACCAGAAAGCGGTTCTGTGCCAAACTGCAGTCAGGCAGGAATTATCGGTGCAGTCGCAGGGATCATTGGATGTATTCAGGCATTAGAAGCGATCAAGTATCTGTTAGGAATCGGGGAATTGCTGACAGGCAAGATGCTTGTGATGGATGGCCTTACGATGAATACAAGGGTGGTGAAATTTCCATCCAGGAATAAAAATTGCCGTGTTTGTGGCGAGCATGCAGATATTAAGAGCGTGAAAGAAAATCGCAAGGAATATGTCGGCGCGGCATGTCCAGTAAAACAATAATGATATAAAAAATATATGGGGGGGGGTAGAACTTTTGATTCTACCCTCTTGTGGTCAATACAAAAAGGAGAACTATTACATAAACGGAAGTTCTTCTTTTTTTGGTTAAAAATTACCACATTTCAAAAAAGATTTTTATCGTATTTCTTTTTGCATCAGATAAAATGTACCGCATTAAAAAGTCTGTTCTTGATAAGTTGGCAGAATCGTTTCATGCTATACTAAATTCAAGTTAAACAACAGGAGGTGCAAAAAAGAAAGTCATTAAATTTGAAAGGACAAATAACATGAAACGTTCAAAAGATAAATTTTATATGAAACAGATTTTTGATTGCATTTTAGATGGAGAGATCATTGCAACTGGAAAGATTGCCAAAGAAATCGGCTTATCTGAAAAGTCGGTCAGAAATAGGTTAAATGAATTGAGTGACTTCCTATTAGAAAATAATCTTGGAGAGATACAGCGGAAACCACGAGTTGGGATCTGGCTGGAAGCAAATGAAAATCAAAAAGAAGAAATACAAAAAGTATTATCAGATGAAGATCTGCAAGTAGGAAATTATGATCCAAGAGACAGAGTAAATGAGACATTAAAAATATTTTTTAATATGCGTCCATGGCAGACGATGACAACACAGAAGTTAGCAGAGAAATTATTCTTAAGTGTTCCAACAATGCTGAAAGTATTGAAGGAATGTGAAGAATGGCTTTCCGTGTATCACATTTCCCTTGTAAATGAGAGAGGAAAAGGATACAGGCTGAAAAGCGAAGAAAATGAGTACAGGGTTGCATTAAAGAATCTGATCATGATGAAGAAGTCAGGAGAAGAGATACAGGAGAATGTAGATTACTTCTTCTCGACGATCGATGTGTCAGCAATTAGAAAATGTATCATTCAGACAGAGAATGAATGGAATTATCATTTTACTGATGAATCATTTTATGAGATCTTGATTTATTGTTGTATTGCATACAAAAGAAAAGAATTGGCATTGCCGCTAGTCAGTGATTATTATTCAGAAGAATTAAAAATCCTGAAAAAATATAATGAGTATTCATTTACAGTGGCGATCTTTGAAAAACTGGAAGAAGTATTCCATGTACATTTCTTGACAGAAGATGTCTTATTCTTATCTATTCAGATTCTGTGTTCTAAATTTATTGGAATATCAGATGTTGATGTAACATTAAGCCAGGTAAAGAAATATGATAATAAGCTTGTCGATTTTGTAGACAGGATGTTAAAAGCTATCCGTGATATTCTGGATGTGGATCTTACAACAGATCAGAAGGTAAAAGAAAGCCTGATCATTCATTTGAGACCAACAATCTTTCGACTTCGTTATGGAACCCAGCAAAAGAATCCATTGATTGATTTTATAAAGAAGGAATACAAAAATGTATTCAGAGCAAGCTGGGCGATCAGCATTTTGTTTGAAGAATATTATGGACTTCAGATCACAGAAGATGAGATCGGATATATCGTGTTATATATTCAGGCAGCGATCGAAAAGAAGAAACATCAGTATCGAACTGTGATGGTTTCTAATTTCAATATGGGACATACACAACTGGTACAGGAAAAGATCAAGAAATCTATACCAGAGATTCAGGAAATAAAATTTGTTAGCATTCATGATTTTAAGATTTCTGATTACGATGATTATGACATTATTATTTCTACAGAAGAAAGAAAAGAAGACGATAAAAGAATCGTAGTGATTCCAAATATTTTAAATGAAACTGGAATTTCCATTTTAAGATCACACTTAGATAGTATGAACTCTATTTTAATGGAAAATTCAACTCCATTTTCGCCAGAATGTTTTATTTTGTTTTCACCGGAATTTATCTTTACAGATCTTGAGGTAAAGACAAAGGAAGAATGTCTGAAAGTAATGTGTCAGGCAATGCAGGATCGAGGTGCTGTCAGTGATGAGTTTTATGATTCTGTGATGGACCGCGAGAGCAAAACGACAACAACGATAGGAAACGGAGTAAGTCTTCCACATGGATCACCAACTGCTGTAAATGAATCAAAGGTTGGAATCGCAATCTTAAAAAATCCGATTATGTGGGATAACGAACAGGTTCAGGTTGTATTCTTGCTGGCATTTCGTTTAAGTACCAGAGATGAGATCAGCCGAATCCAGATGTTCTATAAGGAGTATGTAACACTGATCGATTCAGAAGAAAAATTACAGAAATTAAAGAGTATGAAATCAAACATTGAATTGTATAAGTATCTGATTCAATAAACAATAAGAAAAGTATAAAGGAGAATTAAAAATGGATATCAAAAGTGTATTAGATGAAAGAGTCATCGACCTAAACATGACAGCAAAGAACAAAAAAGAAGCAATTGAACATTTAGCTGGAAAATTAAAAGATGCCGGATATATTGCAGACGTTGATTCTTATATAGAAGACATTTATTTAAGAGAATCTCAGGGACAGACAGGAATCGGACATTACGTAGCAATTCCTCATGGAAAAAGTGATTCCGTAACACAGGTAGGAATCGCAATCGGTAAAGTCAAAGATGAAATCGAATGGGAAACACTGGATGGAAATGGTGTAAAACTGATCTTTTTATTTGCAGTTGGAAATGATAATGAGAATGCAAAAACTCATTTAAAACTATTAGCTGAAGTAGCAAGAACCTTAGGTAATGACGATGCAGTAGAAGCTCTGCTGAATGCTAGCACAGTAGAAGATTTAAAAGCTGTATTCGCATAAATAAGTTTCCTCACACTCTATATAATTCTTGAGATCCCTGCTCCGTTTGGAGCAGGGATTTTTTGCATTTTATATGTGAAAAATAAATAAAAAATTACCGTATTTAAATACTTCCATTGTGGAATGTGAAATAAAAAAACTACCCTAATTAAAATGCCCGTAATGAGAAAAAGTCATAATTAAATGGAAAAAATGCCACATTAAAAAGCCCTCTCTTAATGAACACAACAGGGTATCCTGGTGTATGATTAGAACATAAAGAAAGAGGTAATAAACAACCAAAGAAAAATAAGAAAGGAGTTGTAAGTTATGAAAATCGTATCTGTATGTGCATGTACATCAGGAATTGCCCACACTTACATCGCAAAAGAAAAATTAATCCGTGCAGCTGAAAGCATGGGACACACAATCAAAGTGGAAACACAGGGGACTATCGGAACAGAGGATGAATTAACAGCTGAAGAAATCAAAGAAGCAGATGTTGTAATCCTTGCAGTCGATATCGCAATCACAGGAACAGAAAGATTTGAAGGAAAACCTACAATTAAAGTTCCTACAAATGTTTGTGTAAAAGCACCTAAAAAACTGATCGAGAAGATCGAAAATGAATTAGGTAAATAAGAGAGAGAAACAAAAAACTATATTAAAAAACTATATTTAAAGGAGAAAAAACAATGAAAAAACTTGGAGCGGAATTAAAACGTCACGCGTTGACGGCGATTTCCTACATGTTACCTTTAGTTGTAGCATCAGGATTACTGATCGCTATCGGTAACTTAATGGGAGGAGAAAACGTAACTGAATTATCTAAGATGACAATTCCAAATGCATTGACATCACTTGGTGTATTAGGAATGGGATTATTACCATCCTTCATCGCTGGATATATTTCTTACTCAATCGCTGACAGACCTGGTATTGCACCTGGTTTCTTAATGGGTCAGATCGCATCATTCTTAGGAGCTGGATTCTTAGGTGGAATGATCGGTGGTTATTTAGTAGGTTATATCGCGTTATTCATTAAGAATAACTTAAAAGTACCTAAATGGGCAGAAGCATTAATGCCAATGATGATCGTACCAACATTATCAGCGATCATCGCAGGACTTATCATGTTCTTCGTCATTGGAACACCAATTACAATGGCAACAAAAGCTTTAACTAACTTTATCACAGGACTTGATCAGTCTTCTAAATTAGTTTATGGATTTATCATCGGAGCTCTTGGATGTATCGACTTCGGTGGACCAATCAGTAAAGTACCTAACTTAATCTGTGACGGATTACTGTTAGAAGGAATCACAGGACCAGAAGCAATCAAAGTATTAGCAGCTATGGTTCCACCACTGGGAATTACATTCTCATTAGTATTATCTAAATTAGTTAAAAAGAACATTTATACATCTCAGGAAAAAGAAAATATCAAAGTTGCATTCCCAATGGGTCTTTGCATGATTTCTGAAGGTGTTATCCCAATCGCTATGAACGATATTATCCGTACAGTTATTTGTACAGCAACAGGATGTGGTGTTACAGGAGCAATCAGTTTCAGCCTTAATGTAGGAAGTAAAGTACCATCAGGTGGTGTATTTGTAATCCCTGCAATGTCTAATCCAATCGCAGCACTTATCGCACTGTTAGCAGGAACAGCAGTTACAGGTGTATTACTTGTACTGATCAAGAAGAAGAGAACAGATGAAGATGAGACAATGACTGAAGAAAAAGAAGAAGATCTTGATTTATCAGGATTCACTATTTCATAGGATCAGAAAGGACAGATAAGTTATGTATGTATCAATGAAGGGAATGTTAAAACGTGCCAACGAAGGCAATTACGCAGTCATGGCGATCAACTGTTTTAACATTGAGACAGCAAGAGCGGTGATCAATGCAGCACAGTCATTAAGAGCACCGATCATCATCAATATCGTACAGGAACATATGGTAAATCATTGTGATAGCAACCTGATCGCGCCGATCGTCAAGAAACTGGCACAAAGAGCAAGTGTTGAAGTAGCTTTAAATTTCGACCATGGGGAAGAAATCGGATTGTTAAAGAAAGCGTTAGTTGATGGATATTCCAGTGTCATGGTAGATGCTTCCAGATATAACCTGGAAGGAAACATCCGAATGACAAGAGAGATTGTGGAATTTGCGCAGCAGTTCGATGCAAGTGTCGAAGGAGAGATCGGATGTATGGGTGCCAGTGAAGGTGATAATTATACGGACGATGACATGAAAACAAATCCTGACGAAGCATTACGATTTGCAAAAGAAACCGGAATTGATGCATTAGCAATTTCTTTTGGAAGTTCTCATGGAAATTATCCGGAAGGATATGTACCAGAATTTGATTTTGAGAGACTAAAAGAAATCAAAGAAAAAACAAAGATGCCACTGGTTCTGCATGGGGGAAGCGGTTCTGGTGATGAAAATATCAAAAAATGTGTCGAATTTGGAATTAATAAGATCAATGTAGGATGTGATTTTATGAATGCCAATGTAGAAAGCATTAAAAAGCATCTTAAAAAAGATCCAGACATCAACTATTGGGTAATGATGCACCAGGTAGAAATTGACAGTCAGGAATTAGTGAAAAAATATATCCACTTATCTGGATCAGAAGGAAAATCATTATAAGTTTAATTTAATCAGCATAACAAATGCCTGCCGCAGTTTTCGCGGCAGGCAGTAATAAGATATCAACATCAAAAAGGAGAAATAGAACTATGTTAATGAACATGAAAGAACTTTTAAAAGTAGCAGATGAAAAAGGATTCGCAGTACCAGCATTCAATATTGGTAGTGATCAGTTATTAAAAGCTGTTATGCAGCAGGTAAAAGAAATGAAGAGCCCAGTCATCTTAGAGATGTCTCCAGACGAATTCAACTTCGTTGAAAACAGCTTAGTACAGAGCATGATCTATGAAGCATCTAAAACAGATGTACCAGTTGTTATCCACTTAGATCATGGTGATAAATATGAAACAGTTGTAAGAGCAATCCAGGCAGGTTTCACATCTGTTATGATCGACGCTTCTAAACTTCCATATGAAGAAAACATTGCGATCACTCAGAAAGTATGCGAAGTTGCACATCTTGCAAATGTATCTGTAGAAAGTGAACTTGGAACAATCGGAACAACAGGAAACTCTATCGAAGGTGGAACAACAGGAGTTATCTACACAGATCCTGATCAGGCAAAAGACTTCGTTGAAAAAACAGGAATCGATACATTAGCAGTAGCAATCGGAACAGCTCACGGAATCTACCCAAGCGATATGAAACCAGAACTTCGTCTTGATATCTTACAGACATTAAAAGATACTCTTGATATTCCATTAGTATTACATGGTGGATCAAGCAACAAAGACGAAGAAATCGCAAAAGCAGTTAAAATTGGTATTTCTAAGATCAACATTTCAAGTGATATCAAAGTTGCATTCTATGAGAAATGCAGAGAAGTATTAAACGCTCATCCAGAATACAGAGAGCCACTTGAAATCTATCCAGAACCAATCAAAGCTTGTAGAGAAGTTATCGCTCACAAAGTTAACTTATTTGATTCTGCAGACAAAGTTAAATATTACTACGAATAAAATATTTAAAAAAAATAACAACATAAAGAGGGGACAGCTTCGGTTGTCCCCCTTTTCGTTTATACAGGAGGGAAAGAAATTATGAAATATGCAGTAGGAATTGATGTTGGGGGAACCAATACAAGAGTTGCTCTGATCAATGAAAAATATGAGATCAAAGAAAGAGTTCAGTTTGGATCAGATCCAAAAGATCCAATGAAAACACTAAATCAGATCAATGATGTAGTCAAAGGATTTGGAGAAGAAATTGAAGGAATCGGAATTTCCTGCCCAGGACCATTGGATCTGATCAATGGAGTTATCTTAACACCGCCAAACCTTCCAGGATGGCACAATTTTGAACTGACAAAAGAGTTGGAAAAGATTACAGGTGTTTCTGTACAGCTTGAAAATGATGCAAACCTTGCAGGACTTGCAGAAGCTGTGATCGGAGCTGGAAAAGGAAAGAAGATCGTGGAATTTTTAACCATTTCAACAGGTGTTGGTGCAGGATTATGCATTGATGGAAAGATCTACCGTGGAGCGAAAGGATTTGCACAGGAAGTAGCAAACTGTATCTTATGGAAAAATGGTCCATCACAGGGAGATTTAAAGAAGGGTTCCATTGAATCCATTGCCAGTGGAACAGCCATCACAAAGAGAGCAAATGATGCAGGATTAGAGGCAGCACATGCTGGAGAAGTGTATCAGCTTGCACAGGAAGGAAATGAGACTGCAGCTCAGATCATGGAAGATGCGTATGAATATTTATCAAGCTTTATTGCAACACTTTATGGAGTGCTTGATCCGGAATTATTTGTTTTAAGTGGAAGTGTTGCGTTAAAGATTCCTGGATTTATTGAGGAGATTGAAAAACGTGCGAGAGACAAAGTTTATGATGCTTTGAAAGAGAATGTGAAGATCGTGGCTGCTGCTTTGGGAGAAGATTGTGGATTGATTGGGGCGGCTTGTTTGGCATTTGGTGAATAATTAGATATAGTCTTTGAGTATATGAGAAAAATAAAATAAAAACTAGGGGAGACAGACCAAGAATTTTGCTCATCGTTTTGGCAGATCGCTGATTCGCAAATTTTCCTTGCAAAACTCACTGGGGCCGGTCCAAAATGACCGGCCCGGTGTTCAGACATTGCACCAAATTTGCTGCAATGTCATTAAGTTAAGAATTAGCATTTTATCTCATCAA
>ERZ1035025.407-NODE-407-length-29880-cov-84.554971_pt1 | contig 29880 bp, 26 predicted proteins | sample MGYA00520619_ERZ1035025 | MGnify/ENA primary metagenome ERZ1035025 (study PRJEB33766, sample SAMN09781742) | gut metagenome | biome: gut microbiome | host: Homo sapiens | place: Madagascar | study: EMG produced TPA metagenomics assembly of the PRJNA485056 data...
TATTATTATAATACTATTATAATGCAAATATAGGAAAGTTTAACCATTAAAGGATTTCTCTTCCTTACTATCTGCTACCCCGAAAAATCTTCTTCTTTAGAAGAAGGAAAAAAACAGGAAAAATAATCCCGAAAAATTTTGGTGGTTTCAGAATAATGATGTACTTTTGCACCCGAAATCAAGCATTAAGAGTTGCCCAGTTGTGGCACACCAACCGAGTTTCGCATAGAGATAACCACGGTGGTAAAAGAATGTGTAAGTGTTTAACAACTTAAAATAATTATCTTTATGAATCCAAATTCAGATTTAAAGAACAATGAGAATGTAATGGCAGCTAATGCCGAGTCATCAACAATTAAGACAGCTAATGCTGAGTCATCAACTGTTGGTGCAGGTTATGCCGAGTCAAGAATTTCAGAGTATGCAGCCCGCTTTGCTGCATATAGTGAAGAGCGTTTGAAGCAGACCGTAGATCACGAGCGCAAGGTTCGTGGTTGGGGCAGCGAACGCAGCTACTTCCTCGCCGCCCTGCGAGGTGAGTGCGAGAAACGGGGCATTGATTACTGCTGGAAATAGGGGGATGCTTTTCTGATGCATAGCACCAACCAGCCACAAGGATGCTGTCTTTTTACGCAGCCAAAATAAAAATCATTTTTCCATCAAAAAAATACGTTATTTCGAAATTTTTTCGTAATATTGCACCCAAAATAACATTAAAGACTATTGATATGAAACGAATCTTTATTTCAATGACAGGTATCATCACTTGTATGAACCTGATGGCACAAACTCCAGTCAGTTTTTATCCTCAGGAGAATGACCAGGACATCAACATAGATACACATCTGGTCATCGTGTTTGACCAGACTGTAAAGACTGGCAGCAAGGGCATAATCACTGTTACGGACAAGACAACTCGAAAGGTGGTTGATAGAATCGACATGAGCATTCCGGCGGGACCAACCGAAGGACAGCCCAAGAATCCAAATGCAGTCTATACTCCCGTTCCCTATATATATAAGGTGGAGAATGTAACCAATCGCAATACCCGTCCTGGAACTCCATCAGGTGCTGCCAAGGAAGACAAGCGCAAGTATCAGAAGACCATCATTGGTGGATTCTCTGATGCCTTTCACTTCTATCCTGTCATCTGTCATGGGAACAAAGCAACCATTTATCTGCATAACAATATGCTGGAATGTGGACATGAATATGAAATCAAGATTAGCAAGGGTACGATTGAGGGATGGAATGGCAAGAAGTCATGGACGTTTAGGACTAAGAAAAACGCCCCTTCTGCAGATTTGCGCCATATAGTTGTGGCAGCTGATGGCAGCGGAGACTTCTCCACTCTGCAAGGTGCCATGGATTGGATACCAGACTCATTGCCTTCTGAAGCCAGCAGGAAAAAGGTCTTCGTGAAGAATGGAGATTATGAAGAGTTGGTTTATTTCCGCAATAAGCGATTTGTAACTATCCAAGGAGAATCCATGGATGGGGTAGTGGTACATTACCCCAATAACGAGGTGTTCAATCCTCACCCGGTTGATATCAAGACCAATGAGCAGAAAGGAACATTCCCTTCTCGCCGTGCAGCTGTGGCAGCAGACAACTGTGCCGACATGATTTTCAAGGATATCACCTTCAAGACGGATTGCAAGGGACAGGCTGAGGGATTCCTGCTCAATGGTGAAAGAAACTTTGCTGAGAATGTGCATGTAATCGGTGATGGTGATGCTCTTCAGGTGAATGGTTCTGCCTACTGGCTCAACTGCGTGATTGATGGAGGAGGTGACACGGTGCTGGGTAGAGGTCCATCCTATTTCAATCACTGTACCCTTTCCAGCTATGGTGCTTTCATGTGGATTAGAAATACCAGGGAGAACCATGGTAACATCTTCAATGACTGTACCTTCAAGGGATTGGGCAAGGATGCCGTGATAGTCCGCCTTCCTGACAACAAGGGCAGAAATTATCCTGATGCGGAATGCGTGCTGCTGAACTGTACGCTTGATGGTGTGCCTTCGGAAGGCTTTGGCCCCATAGATGAGTCGGCATCTACGGCAAATCTCCTGGAATTTAACAGCCATGACAGGAAAGGTAAAACCATAGATATCAGCAAGAGAAACAAGCATGTCCGTCAGCTTGACGCCCTCAAGGATGCTGAGACTATCGGAAAATACTCCAATGCAAGTTGGGTACTGAATTGGTAAGAAAGGAGATGAATATAAATACCGGATGCCTACATATCTAGCATGGTTTGCCCTTGATTTTTTATTTTTCATACAATTCAATCGGCAAACCATCTGGATCACTGAAGAATACAAATCGCTTGCCTGTATATTCATCCGTGCGTATAGGCTCATGCGCGATGCCTTTACTGTCAAGTTCATCAATTGCATCCGAAAGATCATCTACCTCAAAAGCAAGATGGCGCAGTCCGGCAGCTTCCGGATAGGAAGGACGTGCTGGTGGGTTAGGGAAGGAGAATAACTCGATGACATAGTTGTCATCAAGCCAGCAGTCAGCTTTCCAGGAATCACGTTCTTTACGATAGTTTTCACTCATAATCTTCATTCCTAGCGCATCAGTGTAGAAATGCTTGGATTTCACATAGTCGGAGCAAATTACGGCTACATGATGGATTTTGTTAAGTTTCATATTTTTTATTTCTTATGTTATATGTTATATTCAGTAATCAATGACAAGTTTTCAGAATATGCTTCGTTCATTTCATTGATTATTTGATGATTGTAATTCTATCTATATCCGTACGCCACCGCCAGGGTTGCGACGGCTGGCAAGGTTGAGCACCACAGGGTTATATCCTTCTTGCTGCAATTGATGTCCGCAATGTATGCTGTCATCATTCTCCACAATGATCTTTGTTTCTCCCTCAATGGTAGGTATGCTTGTAGCATCTAAAGCCTTGGTATAGAATCTACTACCCTTCAGCATCTTTGCTTTCTTTTGTGGCAAAAATACGATTATTTTATCAATATACCAAATATTTATCCAAAAAATGTGTATATTTCGATATTTCTTTGTATATTTGCCATGGCTTAATATAAAAAATATAAGATGGGCAAACTGGCATTGATATAGTGTTTCATTCTTTTTGTTTTCCCTGCTGATGCAAGTGAGAACAGAAAGCATATCTATGTGGTAAAACGTGGAAGCAAGAAGTCTCATCGAGGACATACTGTAGCTAAGATATGGATAGAAGAGAATGGACAAAAGAAAATAGAGATAGCTTGGTCTGAACTGTCGGCATCAGAAGAAGCTGTGATTATTGAAGCTATAGATAAACATTGGGATGAATTCAATAGAATGATTGACGATGTCTTTGCTGGCAAGAAAATTAGAATAAAAACAATAAAATAAAGGGAGGTCTATTATGTGCAAATATAAAGATACAACTTTAGAAATCAAAAAGTTAGATTTCAATGTGAAACGTGGAGCAATGGCAGTTTTCTTGACCGATGGTTGAGAGGTGATAGTTCCTGTAAAGATGTTTCCCGAGATAAAGAATATGAGCAAAAAGCAGAGGGAGGATTATATGATAATGGATGATCAATACTTCTCCTTTGATGCAATCAGCAAAATCTTCTCTGTTAAGGATATTTTGCGCCTTTGAGTTGCAAGTAAAAGATATAATAGAAGTCGTTGGAATATTTAGGAGATGTCTTCAGAAGATATTGGTTCGTCGGTCGCCCAACAGCTGATGTGCACATGCACAACACGTGTTGTGCACACGTCAATCAGCTGATGGACGGCTATCTTATGGCTAATCATGTGGCTTCTTCTGGTTTTATAGCCTTGGATTATACTATTTCCAATATTTTATCCAGTATCCCCACATAATAGAAGGGAAGATTGATAAGGCGGAAGGGATGACCTGTAGGGGATACCACTTCGTCTATGCTATATTCTTCTGGCCAAATGCGGATGGCAATGCTTGGGGCATCAGGCTGAGACATGAAGGAGTGGAGGGATCGAAGATGGGCATTTGTGCCAGACTTCACTTCTATCGGGAGAATCTGTGAGTGATGTTGCCAAACGAAATCTACCTCTGCTGAAGAACCCTTTTTGTCTCTTACCCAGTAATATTGCTCGTTGCGGAAGTTGCGATCCAAAACAATGCGCAGCTCTTGGGCTATGATTTGTTCCGCAGCATGTCCCTTCCATACATCCAAGAGAGAATTGCCTTGCAGATATTCTGCCTGAATGTCAACGGAGAAATTCATGATGCCCGTATCTACCCAAACTAGCTTGGGTTGTCTTGCTATGGCTGGTACAGCTGGGGCTTTCACTGATGTGACGGGATAGTCCAAATTGAGCAAGAATGCTTTCTGCATCACTTCCAATGCCTCATGTACCTCCTTGCTTGTGTAGTTGCTACCTCCAAATCGGGCGAAAGTAATGGATTGTCCTGCCTCTGCCCAGCCATGTGTAAGCAGATGGCGGATAACCTTTACTTGGTTTTCATTACGAGCATATTTTTCTACATCTTCATTGTAGCCATCAAGCAGTGAACGATAGATAGGGGCTAACTTGGTTAGGTTATGAGTCTTGGCATATTCCACTAAGGCTTCAGGCATACCACCTATCAAAGTGTAATGATTGAAATGGTTCAGTAACATCTCGTGATATAGAGGTGATACACTGACTTCTTTCACCATTTGTACCAATTGGTCTTCACCTATAGCATCGAGATATTCCAAGAAGGAGCACGGACGGAGGGATAGATAATCCACTCTTCCCACAGGGAAAGAAATGCGCTGCTTGATGAGGGTTTGAAGTCTGGAACCTGCTGCTATGATGTGCAACCATGGCATCTCTTCATAGAAGTATCTCAGCAGACCAACTGCTTTTGGTTCGTTTTGTATCTCATCAATAAAAAGTAGAGTACGCTTACCTTCATCTACCTTGATTTTCTTCTTGAGGCAGATGTATTGATATATCTCTTTTACATTGTCTGATTTGGTAAAGATTTCTGCATCTGAGCTTTGTTCTAGATTCAGTTTGATATATACATCGTATTTCTTACCCAATTCATTGACCAATGTTGTCTTTCCAACTTGTCTTGCGCCTCGTAAAACCAATGGCTTCCTGTTGTCTCTTTCACTCCATTTCAGGAGCTCTTCTGTTAATTGTCTATATATCATAACGTTTCCTTCTCTTTAAGTTATGCTGCAAAGTTACTCTTTTTTCCTAAAACATAGGCAAAAATATAGTGAAACTTTCCTAAAACATAGGCAACTTATATGAAAACCTTCCTAAAACATAGGCAAAAAACGCAGGAGCTTACCTAAAACATAGGCAAACTCCTGCGAAAAATTACACTTTTTAATATAAAATAGGGGTGAAATAATACACTTTTCTATATCCGCTGCCCCTTCTCTAGAAGACGCAAGGCAATGCAGAGAGCTGCTGCATGATGGTCTTAGCCATACGGGAGTGGCCGGCATCATTAGGATGAAGACGGTCGGTGTCTGGCTTGTTGAACATCTGGGCACCAGCATCATAGATTGGGAAGAGACCGGAAAGGGAGTTGAGGTCGATGACCGGAACTGCCCAGACATTGCCTGTTTCCTTGATAGCTTTCACGTATTCATCGAAGAAGATGCCACGCGCATTCTCGTACATCTCATCTGGCTGGATGTTCTTGTCACCACTGGCAAAGAGAGCACGATGCACAGGAGTCATCACCACGATTTGCTTGGTAGGATACATCTGCTTCAGCTTCGACATGGCGATGTTGATGCGGCCTTTCAATGTATTCTTGTCCATGCAGAAGTGGCGGTGGCGGCGCTGTACCATTTCGCTTGGCTTGTGGCGGGCTACTCTCACGCTGTCGAAAGTCTCCGTGTACCATTCGCCGATAGGCACACCATTGTTATAATCATTGGTACCCATAAAGATGAGGATGGCATCAAAATCATCACCATGTTCCTTCTGAAGTTGGTCTGCCTGACGGGGAATATCGTTCCACTGTCTGCCGCTCACACCATAAACGTAAGGGGTGATGCCGAGCCAATCCTGCAGGAATCCCCAGTATTTTACTTTTGATGCCTTGATGTTAGGGTCTGTGATGGAGTCGCCGAAGTAAGCCACCTTCTTTCCCTTCCAGGGATGCTGAAGGTTCTTGAATGCCTTTTCTTTTTCGGCAATTTCTTTCTTGCTCATCGCCTTCTGGGCGAAGGCGGGTAGGGTTGGCATCGCCAGAGTGAGGGCGAGTGCCAGGGTAATCATTGTTTGTTTCTTCATTGCTAGTTTGTTTTTAATTCTTTTTCTGAGTGCAAAGGTACGGCAAAAATCTCAAACAGCGCAACATTTATTGTTCAAATATCAGTCTTTTTCTGTTTTTTTTTTGTAATTTTGCAGCCGCTAATAGAAATGAGTATTTATAATAGGTATATTATTAAGGATGACAGTCAGTTTGAGTAATTTGAGTAATTTAAGTGATTTGGCGCGCAAGCGAGTGGCGGTTGCGGCTTATTATTTTGTTCCGGGAGTAGTGTTTGCCAGTTGGGCAAGCCGCATTCCGGATGTAAAACAGATGTTGCATCTGAGCAACGGCCAGTTGGGAACGGTGCTTTTCGCCATTCCTATCGGCCAACTTCTGATGATGGCTTTCTCGGGTATCCTAGTGAGTAGATTTGGCAGCAAGAAGATGCTGGTTCTCTCTGAGTTGCTCTATGTTCTGGTTCTTTTCTGCATCGGTAGCAGTATTACTGTTTTTCATCTGATTTTGAGTCTTATTGCTTTCGGAATGATGGCGAATCTGATGAATATTGCCACCAATACGCAGGCATGTCTGGTAGAGAAGATGTATGGACGCAACATCATGTCGTCGTTTCATGGTCTGTGGAGTCTGGGTGGATTCTCCGGTGGTATCATCGGTGCCATCTTTGCCAACACTTTGCTCCCGATAGATGTCCACTTTGGAACTATCCTGGCTCTGAGTATTCTCATCGTTGCTGTCGGTTTCCGCTTTCTGATTAATGATGCCATGGCGAAAGCAGAAGAGGAGGATGTTCCGAAGTTCTCTTTCAAGACCATCGACCCGATTCTGTTCCTTTTGGGACTGATGGGATTTGCAGGCATGTTCTGTGAAGGTACCGTTTACGATTGGAGTGGCGTATATTTCTCATCAGTAGTAAAACCTGATGAGGCTTTTATCCGTGCGGGCTATGTGGCTGGTATGGGTGCGATGACGTTGGGTAGATTCATGGCTGATGGGTTTGTTACGAAATATGGTCCAGCCAGAGTATTGAAGGTTTGTGGTGGTTTGATATTGGGCGGTTTGTGGCTGGCTGCTGCCTTGCCTTATCTCATTCCTGCCACCTTGGGTTTCCTGCTGGTAGGTTTCGGCATCTCTTCGTCGGTTCCTATCTGTTACAGTATCGCCGGAAAATTGGGAACCATCAAGGCGAGCATCGCTATTACCATCGTTTCGAGCATCAGTTTCTTCGGTTTCCTGGTAGGACCTCCGGTTATCGGATGGCTTGCTGAAGCTACCGGTCTCCGCATTGCCATCAGCATTGCCGCCTGCCTGGGTCTGATGATAGCGTTTGTTGCTGCAAAGGTAGGAAAGAGATTATCCTGAATAAGGAAACGGTTGATGTCTTCTAATGATATGATTGATGTCGTTCAGGTATATGACTGATAACGTTCTAGTATTTGACTAAAGTCTTCCGAACAGTTACTTGAAGTCTTTCAGATATATAGAATAAGTCTTCTGGATATATTATATAGTAAGCCGCACAACAGCTGATGTGCGCTTGCACAACAGGTGTTGTGCGAGCGTCGCTCAGCTGTTGTGCGGCTGTCGTTCAGGTGTTGTGCGCTCTCTTTGTTTGTTTTCTTAAAGCAGACACCTTGATTAGATAAACAAACATCCTATCTGGAAGACCAGGGCTGATACTACCCATGCCAATAGCGTGGTGTAGCCGGCGGCGAAGCCTGCCCATTTCCAACTGCCCGTCTCGCCCTTGATGGCTGCTATCGTGGCAATGCAAGGGAAGTAGAGCAATACAAAGAGGAGGAAACAGTAGGCGGTGAGCGTTGCCTTCGCTGATGCCTCGGCATCGCTGTAACCGTAGGTCTTCTTCAAATCAGAAGTCATCTGCTTCTTCAAAACCTCATATTTTCCGTCTTCATCGTTGTAATCCTGATCATCAGAGAAACTGTCGTTGTTGCTGTAGAGCACGCCCATTGTTGAGGCTACAATCTCCTTGGCACCCACACCGGAAACCAAGCCCACATCCAGTTTCCAGTCGAATCCCTGTGGGGTAAAGATAGGCTCGATGGTCTTACCGATTCTGCCGATATAGCTCTGCTCCTGCTGAGCCTGGTTGTCAAGTTCCTCATTGTGAGGGAAGTAGCCCAAAGCCCAGACGATGATACTTGCCACGAGGATGATACCACCCATCTTCTTCAGATACTGCTTACCCTTCTCCCAGGTATGGCGGCCTATCGCCTTCCAGGTAGGGAAGCGGTAAGGAGGCAGCTCCATGACGAATGGGGTATCTTCGCCCTTTACCACGAAACTGGCAAAGATGCGGCTCAATATCACGGCAAGGAAGATGCCGATGAGATAGAGCGATACCATGATGAGCGAACGGTATTGGATGGCAAAGAACGTTCCGATGACCATGATGTAGATTGGCAGACGGGCCGAACAGCTCATCAATGGCAATATCAGCATCGTAATCAGACGGGAACGGTGACTCTCGATGGTTCTTGTTGCCATCACGGCAGGTACGTTACATCCGAATCCCATAATCAGTGGGATGAATGATTTGCCATGCAGGCCCATCTTGTGCATCAGCTTATCCATGATGAAGGCAGCACGAGCCATATATCCCGAATCCTCCATATAAGAGATGAAGAAATACAGAATCAGAATCTGTGGCAGGAACACAATCACGGCACCTACACCACCAATCACACCATCTACCAGCATATCCTTCACTGGTCCATCCGGCATCGTATTGCTGATGAACTCGCCCAGCCATGCCACGCCGTCCTCGATCCATCCCTTAGGAATCTCGCCCAACACGAAGGTGGCTGAGAACATGATGAACAGCAGGAGGATGAAGATAGGGAAGCCTACATATTTATTGGTCAGGATGCTGTCGATGAGGTGGGTTACCTGATAGGTATCCTTTGCCTTGCCCGGTTCATAGCCTGCTTCCTGCAATGCACCATGAATGAAACCGTATTTGGCATCCATGATGGCGGTTTCGCTATCCTCCTGGGTCTCTTCCTTCACACGCTTGGCTGCCTCGTCACGGGCTGCGAAAATTTCCTTGGCCGATTTCAGATGACTTACGTATTCCTCGGCGTGCTTATCATTCTCCAACAACTTGATAGAAAGATATCGGGTAGAGTAGCGCTGGCGGATGGAATCATCTGCCTTCAGATATTTCTGGATATGCTCGATACCATGTTCTATCTCATGTCCGTGGTTGATGTGGATATGGCGATAGTGAGCACTGGTATCTTCCTTGCCTTCGTAGAGTTCGATGATGGTCTCGAAGAGCTTGTCCACGCCTCGACCATTGGTGAAGACGGTAGGAATCATCGAGATACCGAAGAGTTCGCCCAGTTTGTCGTAGTCGATGTTATCGCCACGCTTCTCGGTTTCATCAAACATATTGAGGGCGCAGACCATGCGGATGTGCATATCTATCAATTGTGTGGTGAGATAGAGATTGCGCTCCAGGTTGCTGGTGTCGATGACGTTGATGACGATATCCGGCGTATGCTCGATGAGCTGCTTGCGCACATAGAGTTCTTCAGGCGAATAAGCCGAGAGGGAATAGGTGCCCGGCAAATCTACCAGATTGAAGTGGTAGCCGTTGAAATCGGCTTCACCTACTTTCGCATCCACGGTTACACCGCTATAGTTGCCTACGCGTTCGTGAGCACCCGAAGCAAAGTTGAAGAGGGAAGTCTTACCGCAGTTTGGATTTCCCACCAGTGCCACGTTGATGACGTGGTGGAGTCTTTCTGCTTCCTGTTCAGCCAGGGCTTCGTTGCTGGCATTGTCTTTTCTTTCAGCTACGAGCATCTTGTCGCCGAGCGCCTGCTCGTCGCTATCGTTGGAATCTATTACTTTTGAGTCAATTACCTGCTGGCGGTCTTCTTCTTCCGCCTTGTTGAGCTTTGCATCGTTCTTGGCTTCATCAATGGAAACCACCTCGATATGGTCGGCTTCGCTGTGGCGGAGAGACACCTCGTAACCCATAATCTTGTATTTCACTGGGTCCTGGAGTGGGGCGTTAAGGAGTACATCTACCTTCTTGCCCTTGATGAATCCCATCTCGATGACTCTCTTTCTGAAGCCACCGTGTCCTGATACCTTGACGATAACGGCGCTTTCACCTGTTTTAAGTTCTGATAATTTCATATATCTTTCCTTGTTTTAATCTTGTTCTTTTCTTCGGGGCATGACCTCATGGTCAGCTCTTTTTTCTTTTCGACTGCAAAAATACTAATATTTTTTTGCAACTTGGTAGCAATAATGTAGTTTTAAAACAAAAATACCTAGAAATGATGAGAGTATCATCAAATCTAGGTATTCTTATCATTATTTCTGATGATGAATGTTCTTATACCTTATTATATATATAAGAGCATCATCATTTTCTGTGATTACAGGTTTCTGCCGTGGCAGTTCTTAAACTTCTTGCCACTTCCGCATGGACATGGGTCGTTAGGACGTGGCATGTGCTCTGCACGGTAAGGAGTGCGGTTTACCTGTGCGCCCTCTCGGGTATCCTGGTTAGCAGCTGCCTCCTGTGCCTCACGCTCTGCATCCAAATCTACCTTGCTCTCTACATAGTTCTGCTGAGTGTGCTGCTCAGGAGCTGCCTCCTGAACTGGCTGCTCTTGCTCCATTACTGGAATCTGACCACGCATCAGGATACTTGCAATACGGTCGTACATGTCATTGATCATGGCATCCCAAACCTTGGCACTCTCCAACTTAAAGATGAGGAGAGGATCCTTCTGCTCGTAGCTTGCATTCTGTACAGAGTGCTTCAGTTCGTCGAGCTTGCGGAGGTTCTCCTTCCAGTCGTCATCGATAATCTGGAGAACAACGCTCTTCTCAAACTCCTTCACTACGTTCTTAGCCTCGCTCTCGTATGCCTCCTTGAGGTTGCAAGGAATATTGTACATGCGCTTGCCGTCTGTGATAGGCACCATGATGCGCTCGTATATAGCACCCTGGTTTTCGTATACCTGCTTGATGATAGGCATAGCTGTAGCCTGAATGCGGTCTGTCTTACGCTTGAATGTAGCCATAGCCTCCTGGAAAGCACGTTCTGCCAAATCCTCACGTCTGCCGTTCTCATACTCATCCTCGTTGAATGGAATCTCCATAGCAAGAACTTTCAGGAACTCTTCCTTGGCACCGAAGAAGTCGTTGTTGTTAACGATGTTCAATACGCGGTCCCAGATGATGTTGGCAATATCCATACCGATACGCTCACCCATGAGGGCGTGGCGACGCTTCTCGTAGATAACGGTACGCTGACGGTTCATCACGTCATCATACTCCAAGAGGTGTTTACGGATACCGAAGTTGTTTTCCTCAACCTTGCGCTGAGCACGCTCGATGCTCTTGCTGATCATTGGGCTCTCGATACGCTCGCCATCCTCGAAACCGAGACGGTCCATTACCTTGGCGATACGCTCTGAAGCAAACAGACGCATCAGCTTATCCTCCAATGATACATAGAATACAGAAGAACCTGGGTCACCCTGACGACCAGCACGACCACGGAGCTGACGGTCTACACGGCGGCTCTCATGACGTTCTGTACCGATGATGGCAAGACCACCTGCAGCCTTTACCTCTGGAGTCAGCTTGATATCGGTACCACGACCTGCCATGTTGGTAGCGATGGTTACGGCACCCTTACCGTTTACTGAGCGACCTGCCTCGGCTACAATCTGAGCCTCCTGCTGGTGCAGCTTAGCGTTCAATACATTATGAGGAATGTTGCGCATCTTCAACATCTTGCTCAACAACTCAGAAATCTCGACAGATGTTGTACCTACCAAGACTGGGCGGCCAGCATTACGTGTTTCCTCGATTTCGTCGATAACTGCACGATATTTCTCGCGGGCAGTCTTGTATACACGGTCATCCAAGTCCTTACGCTGGATAGGGCGGTTGGTTGGAATCTCAACAACATCGAGTTTGTAGATATCCCAGAACTCACCTGACTCTGTACTTGCTGTACCGGTCATACCTGCGAGTTTGTGGTACATACGGAAGTAGTTCTGAAGTGTGATGGTAGCAAAGGTCTGTGTAGCAGCCTCTACCTTTACGTGCTCCTTAGCTTCAATAGCCTGGTGCAAACCATCGCTCCAGCGACGGCCTTCCATGATACGTCCTGTCTGCTCATCCACAATCTTCACCTGTCCGTCCATGACAACATATTCGTCGTCCTTATTGAACATGGTGTAACCCTTCAGGAGCTGCTGCAAGGTGTGAACACGTTCGCTCTGTACACCATAGTGAGCCAGCATCTCGTCTTTCTTGTCAAGACGTTCCTGGTCGGTAAGGTCTGTGCGTGCCTCGAGTTCACTCATTTCTGTTGTGATATCAGGCAATACGAAGAGTTCCTTGTCGTTTACCTGCTTAGCCAACCAGTCGGTTCCCTTATCGGTAAGGTCGGCAGAATTCATTTTCTCGTCTACTACGAAGTACAATGGCTCAGTAGCCTTAGGCATCTCACGGTTGTTGTTTGCCATGTAGTACTCCTCGGTCTTCAGCAGACCAGCCTTGATACCTTCCTCAGAAAGATACTTGATCAATGGCTTGTTCTTAGGCAATGCCTTGTAAGAACGGAAGAGTGCGAGGAAGCCTTCATCAAGGAGTTCCTGATTCTTAGCTTTTGTACCTTCGTTAATTTTCTGCTTAGCCTCGGCGAGCAATTCTGTAGCCTGCTTGCGCTGTACCTCATAAAGTTTCTCAACCAATGGCTGATACTGCTCAAACATCTGGTCGTCACCCTTTGGAATAGGACCAGAGATGATCAATGGGGTACGGGCATCATCAATCAACACTGAGTCGACCTCATCGACGATGGCGTAGTTGTGCTGGCGCTGTACCAGATCGGCTGGGTTGGTAGCCATGTTATCACGAAGATAATCGAAACCAAACTCGTTGTTGGTACCGAAGGTGATATCTGCCAGGTATGCCTTGCGACGCTCGTCGGAATTAGGACGGTGCTTGTCGATACAATCTACAGAGAGACCGTGGAACATATAGAGAGGTCCCATCCACTCAGAGTCACGCTTAGCCAAGTAATCGTTCACGGTAACGACATGAACACCATTGCCAGTCAAGGCATTCAGGAAGATAGGTGTTGTACCTACAAGGGTCTTACCCTCACCGGTAGCCATCTCGGCAATCTTACCCTGATGGAGAACAACACCACCGAAGAGCTGTACATCGTAGTGAATCATTTCCCACTTCATATCATTACCGCCGGCTGTCCAGTGGTTGTGATAGATAGCCTTGTCGCCATCGATGGTAACGAAGTCGTTAGCTGGATTAGAAGCCAACTCGCGGTCGAAGTCGGTAGCAGTAACTATTGTTTCCTCGTTCTCAGCGAAACGGCGAGCAGTATCCTTAACGATAGCGAAAACCTGAGGCAAAACCTCGTTGAGGGCTTCCTCATACTTGTCGAGTGCTTCCTGCTCTAACTTGTCAATCTGGTTGAAGATACCTTCACGCTCATCGATAGGAGTGTCTTCAATTTTAGCCTTGAGTTCAGCAATCTTAGCCTTCTCTTCCTTGGCGTACTCCTGTACGTACTTCTGAAGTTCTTTTGTTTTTGCACGAAGTTCGTCATTGCTTAAGGCCTGCATCTTAGGATACTCTGCCTTGATCTTTTCTACGATTGGCTGGATCAACTTCATATCGCGAGTTGACTTGTTGCCAAACAATGACTGGAGAATTTTGTTAAAGTTCATTGTATATTTATTTTTTTTATTATTATTCGATGATGTTTGGGAGTAAAATCTCCTGTTGTTTATTACTAGCTTGCAAATTTACTAAAAATATCTGTAAATCTGCAAGGAATTGCCAATTATTACCTGTTTTTATGGCAAATCTTCTGAGTTTTGCTTACAGAAAGCATAAAATCAGCAGTTTGGACCTCGAATAACAATACTCCCATACGGAACTTTGTATCTATGCTCCGTAGGGGAATCATAATAAATATGTGAATGAATGTCTGTCAGAATGTCAGAAGAATTGGCGGCAAGTGTTGCCGACAGGATAGGATGATGCGTAGCGATGCTCTCATCTTCTGATGCCGCTTTGATGGCTTTGAGCACGCAGAGAATGTCCTTCTCCAATGCCTTCGCCTCCGGTTGCTGGATGAATTCATCGTAGGATATATCCGTAAGCGCAAACTTCAGCGCCTGCTGATAAGTCTGCGCCTCCATGCCGGTTGCCGCCAGGACAACCAAAAGGGCTGTGATATATCTGTTTACCATCATTGTTGTTTATCTTCTTCTGTTCGGAAACGATATCGTGCCAATCGTTTCCTTACGTATATTTTAATGTCTATTTATTCTTTCTGAATTTCTTTACGATATGCTTCTGCAAACCATAATTGTTTGGACTTAAATCCATCATGGTCGACTTGACGCAGTATCTCGCTAGCAAAGAAAGTGCCAAAATACTCATACCCTCAGCATAGTTCTGCCATATCTGCATGAACAGGGCAATGAGCAGAAGCCATCCCAGGAGTTCGAAATACCAATACTGACGACCTGCTTTCATCCTCTTGACAGTCTTCCAGGCAAAGATGAGGTTGAGCGGATTCAGTATCAGAATCTGGAAATTTATCTGTACAGTAGGATGCTGCGAGAAGATCATGGTAAAGAGAATCAGTCCCGGTAATCCGGTCAGGACAAGCAGGATGGCATCAAACCACCAGTAGTTTTTCTTTTTTACACATTCTCTTACCGTTGTTCCTATGATGATGATTGCCAGAGCTATGGCTATCATTTGTGGTGTAACAGGAGCATCGTCTGTTATTTGTGCCTGGGCTGGGATAATATCGGATGTTTCATCTACCAGAGTGATATAGCCGCTGGCACTTGTTGCATTGGTTTTGCCGTCTGCAATCTGAGATGCATCAATAAAGTCGGTTCTTCCTTCTGTAGCGAAGTCTTTGCTCAGATTGTCTGGCAAGAATTCCCATTCTCTTTGTGTGATAGGGCGGTCTGCCTGACAACCCAAAAGAAGGTCATTGCCGAATCTTGCCCAGCGGTGCTGTCCGTTGAGTTTGTGAATCTCTTCCCTGTAGGTAGAAGTGGTAGGGGTATCTTTAAAGTTGGTACTCTGGTTCCCAATGTTGGAGAGAATCATCTCGCGTGCCCGGGTCGTACAGTTGTCATAGAAGAAATTGTAGCGGTATACGCGGTTCTCCGGCTGTGCATTCTTGTCGATGCTTCTCAGAATTCCCAGTTTCTCTGTACGGGAGAGACGGAGGCGTTGCTGTCTTACCCATCTGCCTTCATGTGCATATTCGGCAATGAAGTCGCTCATCGGGTAGATGCCGATCTGATAGTCGGTGAGTCCGAAAACAAAACGGAGTACAAAGCAACTTTGGTTAAAACTGAACATACCCCAGTTGACGGCAACATCCGTTCCCATAGCTTTGTTCTGGATGCGTAGAGCGGTATGTCCATAATACGACCACACCTCCTGACCTGGTCCGCAAGTCAGGAGAGATATGTCAACAGAATCGAGCCACGCAGTAGCTTCTTCATTGACACGACTGTTCTGCACAGAAATATCAGAGTCCTTGTCTCTTGAAAAATCCTGTGCAGCCACTTCAGTAGTTAAATTGATTAAAATTACTGCTAAAATGGCACTAAAAATATGCTTAAAACGTTTCACGATGCAAAAATACCTTATTATTTTCAATTATCCTTCTTTTTTCTAGATTTTTTTTAATACTTTTGCACTCTGAATATAATTTTGAATGATTATTAAAGAATGAGAAAGCTTTTTTTAGCAACCCTATTGTTGGGTTCAGCCCTTATGGTTAATGCCCAAAGTGGTACTAATTCGCCATACAGCCAGTATGGTCTTGGCATCTTGTCGGACCAGACTTCTGGTTTTAATCGCGGTATGAATGGAGTCGGTTTTGGCTTTCATGAGCATAATCAGGTAAACTATCTCAACCCTGCATCTTATGCTTCGATTGATTCTATGACTTTCATCCTTGATGCCGGTATCTCTGGTCAGGTGACAAATTTTGAAGAGAATGGTGTGAAGAAGAATGCCAACAACTCAAATTTTGAGTATGTTGTTGCAGGCTTCCGCTTGCTGCCACATGTAGGTATGAGCTTCGGTATCATTCCTTTTACCAATGTGGGCTATAATTATTCTGCATCAGAATGGGTGAATGCTGACAAGGAAGCTTACTATACTAATACCTATTCCGGCGATGGTGGTTTGCATCAGGCATACATCGGTGCGGGTTGGCAACCGGTAAAGGGCTTGGCCGTAGGTGCCAACTTCTCATATCTCTGGGGTAGTATAGACAGAAGTGTATCAAACAGCTACAGCAATTCTTATTACAAGACCCTCACCCGTTACTATTCTATGCAGGTGAACAGCTATAAGGTTGATTTCGGTGTACAGTATACCCATCAGTTCTCAAAGAAAGATTGGGCTACCGTAGGTGCTACCTTCTCACCAGGACATGGTTTGGGAGCTTCTGCTGATATGAAAATCATTTCTAATGATACCCAGAACGGTGTTACCGATACCACCGCTTACTCTATTGACAAAGCTTATAAGTTGCCTACCATGATTGGTGCGGGTGTGATGTGGAATCATAACAACCAGTGGAAGGTTGGCTTTGATTACAGTCTGCAGAAGTGGGGTAGCTTGGGGTATCCTAGTTTCGATGGAACCAACTACGCCTTGAAAAATGGTATCTACAAGGATAGAAGCAAGTTCAATCTCGGTGCTCAGTATTGCTATGGAGAGCGCAGCCGTGCTTTCTTCAAGCGTGTTCAGTATCGTGTAGGTGCCAGCTACGCCACACCTTATTATAAGATGAATGGTGTTGATGGTCCGAAGGAAATCTCTGTAAGTGCCGGTTTCGGTATTCCTATCATGAACTCTTACAACAACCGCTCTATGCTGAATATCAGCGGTCAGTGGGTGAAGAGTTCGGCTAAGGATCTGATTAAGGAAAATTCTTTCCGTATCAATATCGGATTCACATTCAACGAGGATTGGTTTAAGAAGTGGAAGATGGATTAATCTTCCGCTTATATATAATAATGTATAGATCTATATATAATAATGTATAGAATAAAAGGCTCTTATGTTGTCGGTATCCTGATGTACCTGATTTTGGCTGGTTGCCAGAACCAGGTAGAACATACTGCGCCCGCCATCCGTCCGCAAGACTCGGTGGCGATGATGACGTCGTATGGTGTAAATACATTGGTAAGCGACTCGGGAGTTATGAAATATCGCATCGTAACAGAACGGTGGGAGGTGAATACCAGCAAGAATCCATCTTTGTGGATCTTTGATAAGGGACTTTTGCTGGAGCAGTTTGATGAGAAATTCCATATTAATAGTTATATCCAGTGTGATACAGCTTATTATTATGATCAGCAGAAGATATGGAAGCTTTATGGTAGGGTGAGCATCCTGACCAAAGATGGTTTGCGCTTCAATAGTGAGCAACTTACCTGGGATCAGAATAAGCACGAATTGTCAAGTAACGTATTCAGTAAACTTGTTACTCCTGAAAGAACGCTACAGGGTTCTCATTTCTGGAGTGATGAAAAGATGACGCGCTATTATGTGAGCAATTCGAAGGGTAGCTTTGAAAAGGGAGACCTGACAGGAGGTGGTGGTGCTGCCGATACTTTGAGCAGCCAGCCTGATTCTGTCAAGAATAACTTCCGTCAGCCGGCTACACCAGTCAGAGCCACTACGATTCCTATCATGCACTAATTAAAAAGAAAAAGATATAATGAATGAACAGGTGGATATGAGTTTAGTCGTAGGCATTCTCATTACGATGGTCTTCTCAGCATTCTTCAGCGGAATGGAGATTGCCTTCGTCTCTTCCAACCGTATGTTGGCGGAGATGGATAAGGAGAAAAACGGCCTTACGCAACGACTGTTATCTTTGTTTTATAATCATCCGAATGGCTTTGTCAGTACCATGCTCGTGGGCAACAATATAGCCCTTGTAGTTTATGGTATCCTGATAGCCCGTCTTTTTGACAATACGATTTTCGCAGGTTTTGATGCAGCCTTTACGGTGCCTGCAGATACCATTCTGTCTACGCTGATAGTACTCTTTACAGGTGAGTTTCTGCCAAAGACGCTTTTCAAGTCTAATCCGAACCGCTTGCTTTCTATCTTCAGTCCGATAGCTTATCTGTGCTATGTGGTATTGTGGCCTATCAGCAAGTTCAGTACTTTCTTGAGTAAGTGCCTGCTGCGTCTGGTGGGTATGAAGATGGATGCAGAGGGGACAGATGAAGGCTTTTCTAAGGTAGACCTTGATTATCTTGTGCAGTCAAGTATCGATAACGCTACCAATGAAGATGAAATTAATGATGAGGTGAAGATATTCCAGAATGCCCTTGATTTCTCTGATACTAAAGTACGCGACTGTATGGTGCCCCGTACGGAGATTCAGGCAGTTGAAATGGATACTTCTCTCGAAGAACTGCAGCAGAAATTCATAGAGAGCGGTAATTCGAAAATCATAGTATATGAAGAGGATATAGACCATATTGCGGGATATATTCACAGTTCCGAACTGTTCCATCATCCTTCACGTTGGCAGGATCATATCCGTACACTTCCTTTTGTGCCGGAAACGATGCAGGCACAGAAACTGATGCAGACTTTTTTGCAGCAGAAGAAGTCTTTGGGTATCGTTGTTGATGAGTTTGGAGGTACTAGCGGTTTGGTGAGTCTGGAGGATATCGTGGAGGAAATCTTCGGTGATATAGAAGATGAGCACGACTCAGCCAAATATGTAGCTAAGAAAACCGATGATGGTGACTATCTCCTTTCTGCACGACTGGAGATTGACAAGGTGAACGATATGTTTGGTCTTGAACTGCCGGAAAGTGATGAATATATGACTGTAGGCGGTTTGATATTGCATGAATATCAGAGTTTTCCTAAACTCAACGAGGTGATTAAGTTTGATAACTTTGAGTTCAAGATTATCAAGTCAACATCGCGTAAAATAGAGCTTGTTAAACTCCACATCATCAAATAGCTGAGCGGGAAAAGGGAATTTTTTGCTTTTTTTGAGGTAATAGTCAAAAAAGATAGCAAAAAATTCCCTTTTCTCGTATTATTTTTGTATTTTTGCAGACAATTGGCTACTAGCATCAAAAGTGGTTCAATCTAAACTTAGGAAAAAATAAAAATAATAATAATAATTAAAACGTAATGGCAGCATTAGGAACAATTAGAAAAAGAGGCGTGATACTGGTTTGTATCATCAGTTTCGGCCTTTTCGCCTTTATTGCCGAGGAAGCTTTCCGCTCTTGCGATTCAGCAAAGAATAATGAGCGCCAGCAGATTGGTGAGGTTTTGGGCGAAAAAATCAGCGTGCAGGATTTCCAGAAGCTCGTTGATGAGTATTCAGAAGTTATTAAAATGCAACAGGGTCAGGAAAATCTTCCTGAAGAGCAGATGAATCAGGTGAAGGATATGGTATGGAATACCTACATCCAGAACCAGATTATCGCTAAGGAAGCTAGCAAGTTGGGTCTCACTGTGACCGACGAAGAGCTTCAGGACATCTTGAAGACAGGTACTAACCCTATGCTTCAGCAGACTCCTTTCGTTAATCAGCAGACAGGTCGTTTCGATGCATCTTCTCTCCAGAAGTTCTTGGCAGACTACAAGGCACAGAAGGCTAACCCATCTGCTAACGCACAGATGATGGATCAGTATACCAAGATTTACAACTACTGGTCATTCATCGAGAAGACTCTCCGCCAGCAGACTTTGGCTCAGAAGTATCAGGCTCTTCTCGCCGGTTGCTTCCTGTCAAACCCTGTAGAGGCAAAGATGGCTTTCAAGGAGGAGAATGAAGAGAGCCAGATTCAGTTGGCTGCTTTCCCATACTCTGATATCCAGGATGATAAGGTGAAGATTTCTGAAAGCGATCTGAAGGCTAAGTATGATGAGATTAAGGCACGCTTTAAGCAGCCTGTTGAGAGCCGTGACATCAAGTTTGTAGATATCGAGGTTCAGGCTTCAAATGCAGACCGTGCTGCTCTTAACAAGGAATTTGCAGGTTATCACTCACAGTTGGCTGCTGCTGCAGATCCTACAGAGGTTGTACGTAAGTCAGCTTCTACTGTAGCATATCTTGGTATTCCTGTTTCAAAGGATGCTTTCCCACGTGATATCGCTGCTCAGCTTGATTCTATGGCTGTAGGTTCTACTTCTACTGTTAAGGCTAATGCCGGTGACAATACATTGAACATCGTTAAGTTGGTAGCTAAGCAGGAATTGCCAGATTCAGTACAGTATCGTGTTATCCAGGTTGCTGCTAACTCAGTAGCTGAGGCTAAGACTAAGGCAGATTCTATTCAGGGCGCTATTGCCGGTGGTGCTGATTTCGAGGCTATCGCTAAGAAGTATGGTCAGACTGGTGACAAGGCTTGGATGACTACCAAGCAGTATGAGTATGCCCAGTCTATGGATAAGGACAACAAGACATTCATCAATACATTGAATACTGCAGCAGTTAACTCTTTGAACCAGCTTCAGCTAGGTCAGGGATATGTAGTTCTTCAGGTTCTTGACCGCAAGGCAATGGTCAGCAAGTATACTGCTGCCGTTATTAAGAAGCCTATCGACTTCTCTCAGGGTACTTACCGTACAGCTTACAACAAGTTCTCTAGTTTCGTAAGTGCTAATCCTAAGTCAGAGGATCTCTTGAAGAATGCAGCTAAGGAAGGTTACAAGGTTCAGGACTTGAAGGATATTACAACTTCTGTTCACTATGTAGCAAACATCCATTCTACACGCGAGGCTTTGAAGTGGATTTTCGATAGCAAGGAGGGTGAGATTTCACCTCTCTATGAGTGTGGTGACAACAACCACCTGTTGGTTGTGGTTCTTGATAAGATTCATCATATCGGTTATCGTGATTTGAATGATGCAGTTGTCAAGGAGACTGTTAAGGCAGAGGTGCTCAAGGATAAGAAGGCTGAGATGATTGAGGCTAAGTTGAATGGTGTTAAGAACATCGCAGCTGCTAAGGCTAAGGGTGGTAAGGTTTCTTCTGTAAACCAGATTACTTTCGCTGCTCCTGTATTTATCGCAGCTACTGGCGCTAGCGAGCCAGCTCTCTCTGGTGCTGTTGCAGGTACAAAGAAGGGTGCTTTCTCTGCTCATGCTGTGAAGGGTAACGCTGGTGTTTATCTCTTCCAGGTTACTAACAAGACTAACCGTCCTGTTAAGTTCGATGACAAGACATACGAGCAGAAGTGCCGCCAGAAGGCTATGCAGTATGCAGGTAACTTCATGAACGAGCTTTATCTGAACGCTCATGTAGTAGATAACCGCTACTTGTTCTTCTAATTCAGACTAGTAAATTCATTCCAATAAATAAAAAAGGTGTATTGCTCTTGGCAATACACCTTTTTTATTTATTGGGATATCTTTTATTGTATCTACAAGAATATCTTTTGGAGAAGCATTTTATCCGCGGCTCCACCAATGTTTCTTTTTGGGAGCTTCCTGCTGTTCGCCGAACTTCTGTTTCAGTACTTTGCGATAACTGGTATGGTTGGTGATAATCTGATAAATCTCCCCCCAATCAGGCAAACCGCCGATACCTCGGTCGTCAATGAACCAGTCGGCTTTGAGCTTGCGGGAGAAGTGGTTATTGTTCTCCAGACTCTCTTCAGGATAATCCTTGTTTACAGCCCAGAATTCAACTCCTCTTTCTCTACACCATTCTACTGCCTCGTCCAGGAGCTTTCCTTCGCGTACGCTCCATAGAATAAGCTTGTGGTGGTCTCTAATTAACATCTTTAATGTTTCTGTGGCGAAAGGTAGCTCTGTACCAATCTTCGGGTACTCGTGGGTTACGATTGTACCATCAAAATCTACTGCAATTGTTGCCATATAGTCTTAATGTTTTTAAAATCTAAAAGAGTCTTCCTATCTGGATAGAAAGACTCTTTTCTTTGTTGTATGTATGTTTTTGATTACTTCTTGATACTGTTGTCGTTGGCATTGCCATAGTGGCTGTTGCTATAGTTACCATAGCTGCCATACTGGCCGTAAGTTCCATATTTGCCATATTTGCCATATGATCCATAAGAACCATAGTTGCCATATTTACCATATTTGCCGTACTTACCAATACCATAATAGAAGCTGTGCTTCTTCTTAGAGAGGTCGACGCCATTGAGTACTAAGCACATGTTAGGCAATTTATTCTCGGCTTTCAAACCATTGATCATGCCGAAACTAGCCTTTGGAGTATAATCTGCGCGGCAGACGTATACACAGAGATTAGCCAGACGTCCAAGCTGCAAACTGTCGTTTACAAGACCTACAGGAGCCGTATCGAGGATAACATAGTCGTAATGTTCCTTCAACTGACTGATAATGTCGTCAAGGCTTGCTCTGGTTACTAACTCTCCTGGGTTAGGAGGAACAGGACCAGCCATAAGGAGGTCGAGTTTACTGTTGACACCCGAAGAGAGAATCTGTTTCTGAATGTCATCCCATGTATTATGGTCGTGTACAATCAGATTGGTGATACCATTATGGTGGTTGTCAATCTCGAAGAGCTCTGCCAGACGTGGCTTGCGGATATCCAGACCTACCATGATAACCTTCTTGCCCAGCAAGGCGAGCGAGATACCGATATTGGATGCCACGAATGTTTTACCTTCACCTGATGTAGAAGAGGTAAACATCATCACCTTCTCACCTTCTTTCAGCATAAACTGAATATTGGTACGCAGGCCACGGAAAATCTCCTCCATCAGGTTGTTTACATTCTGGTGAACCACAATGTCAGCCTTTCCTTCCTTCTTGGCAGCGTCGCTTGCCACAGGAATATCGGCAATGACAGGTATCTGAGTGAGTTTCATCACGTCTTCATGTCCCTCAATCTTGTACTTGAAGAATTCTTTCAGGAAGAGGATGCCGGCAGGGATTGCAATACCCAGTACCAGTGCTATCAGCATAATGATAGGATTCTTAGGACTAACCTTTCCTTCCAATGAAGGAGCATCGATAACCTTACCCTTGTCTGCCGTTGCTGCTAGCGAAATGGAGTTTTCCTCACGTTTCTGAAGAAGCATCAGGTAAAGACCAGATTTTACTTCCTGCTGGCGACCAATCTGTGTAAGAACTCGCTCTTGTTCTGGCGAGTTACCTATCTGGCTGGCATACATGGCAGCTTGTTTGGCTATGCTGTTACGCTGGATTTCCATACCCAGCTTAGCCTGGCGCATGGCACGCTTGATAGATTTTGTGAGGTCATCCAACTGGGCTGATAATGGTGTAACGGTTGGAGAATTCTCACTGGCAGAATGCAACATCTGGTTGCGGTTCAGAGCTATCTTGTTGTATTCGTTAATCAACTCTGTTGAACTTTCATCAGTCAGACCTACGTTTGATGGGATAGGCTGATATCTGTTGCCAGGTTCGTTCATGTATTTGCCAAGCTCATTCAGAAGTTCAACCTGTGTGTTAGCCTCTTGGAGTTTCTGGGCGTATGTGTCTGAGTTAGCGATGGCAGCTGTTGCGTTGAGCTTCATCTCTACAACATTGTTACGCTTCTTGTAGCTTTCGAGCTGGCCTTCTGTATTGCCCAGTTCGTTGTTGATCTTCTCCAGACGCTGGTTGATGAACTGTTCTGTGCGGAAAGAAATTTCATTCTTGTCCTCGTTGGCCTGGCGGTTATAAACATTTACCAGAGTTCTCAGATAGTCGATGCTGCGCTGAGGATCTTCATCTTTCATCACCAGTTCGGCTATGGTTGTAGTCTTTGAAGTCTGGCTGACAGTCAGTGCTTTTGTATAGCCCTTAGCCGCCATTTCTGGTGACACGATAATCACCTTCAGACTCTCACCGTCTTTTAATGCGTATTTGCCGTTCTGAGTGAAGTGGAGGGTTCCTACACGTGTATTGATGCTTGCTGGCAGACCAGCTAAAGTCTTTTCAATCTTTACAGGATCCTTCTGATAGGAAAAGGCATCTACAGGTATGTAGTATGAACCTGTTACCTGATACTGGCTGCCAGTTTTCTCTATAAGAAGCTTGATAGGAGCATTCAGCTTCTTGAGATGAGCCAGGTCTAAGTCAACGCTGACTTCCTGCTCTTTATAGACTAACTGATCCCTGAAGGTTCCTTTATGGTAATAGTTCACGTAGCATTTCATGTCTACTACAGCCTGGTTAGCCAAGTCTTGAGCCGAAAGAATTTCAATCTCATTGTCTATACCGTTTGAGTTTGAAATAAAACCGAGGTTTGCAGCATTCTGAATCATGCTGTTACCCATTCCTCTGTTCTTTCTCTGGTCGTCATCCTTTATCAGTACCTTAGCGGTTGCCTGGTATTGCGGTCTTGCATGGCGTATGTAGAGATATCCCAATCCCAAACATACAATGAGTGATAGAACGAACCATTTCCAGTTGAGGATAAGAGTAGAATAAATCAGCTGGAAGTCAATAGATGACTTCTCTTCCTGCTCTTGATCACGTCCCAAATCAAAGTTCTTTGTTTCTTCCATTATTTTATATTCTATTGTGTTTACTCCTTTTTTATATTCGTATAAGATAAATGATAGAATCTGTGCTATCTGCTTGCCGCTAGTTCTTTCAGATACTGTCCATAACCGTTTTTGAGCATCGGTTGGGCAAGTTTCAGCAACTTTTTTTTGTCAATCCATCCTTGTTTGAATGCGATTTCTTCCAGACATGCCACTTTCAGACCCTGTCTCTTTTCGATGACTTCTATAAAGGTACTGGCTTCCGATAGGCTATCGTGGGTACCGGTGTCAAGCCAGGCGAAACCGCGCTGTAAGGTTCTTACCTTCAGAGCCTTTTCTGTCAGATAGTGCTGGTTTACTGTTGTTATTTCCAACTCACCTCTTGCGCTAGGCTTGATGTTCTTAGCCACATGCACCACGCTGTTTGGATAGAAATAGAGTCCTACAACCGCATAGTTGCTCTTAGGCATTTCCGGTTTTTCTTCTATGCTCAGGCAGTTGCCGTTTTCATCAAACTCTGCCACACCATATCTTTCCGGATCGTTGACATAATAGCCAAATACGCTTGCCAGTCCTTCTTCTGCAGCTTTTACGCTTTCCTTGAGTAAACCCGTAAAACCGGCTCCATAGAAAATGTTGTCACCCAAAACCAGACAGGCAGTATCATTACCGATAAACTTCTCGCCAATGATGAAGGCTTGAGCCAGACCATCGGGTGATGGCTGTTCTGCATATTCGAAGTGTACACCCAATTCGCTTCCGTCGCCTAACAGACGTTTGAAACCAGGCAAGTCGAATGGGGTAGATATAATCAAAATCTCCTTGATTCCTGCCAACATTAGCACGGAAACAGGGTAGTATATCATTGGCTTATCAAAAATTGGTATCAATTGCTTACTGATACCTTTGGTAATAGGGTAAAGTCTTGTACCCGAACCTCCCGCTAATACGATTCCTTTCATATCTTCTCTATTTCTAATATAATAAAGTTGAATAGTCTTATCTTAAAACGCGGCAAAGTTACTAAAAAAAGTTGAATGAGTGAAATCATAAGCCATAAAAATGCATTTTTTGATAAAAAAAGCACCTTTTTATATAAAAAACGTCGCTTTGATTTGGGTATTTACTGATTTTATTGTATTTTTGCAGAACAATTTAAATAGATATAGAAAATAAAATAATAAAGGAATGGGAATTTTTGCTAAACTATTCGGTCGTAAGGACGACGATAAAAAGGTAGGTGGAATGGAAGATTACATGACCTTGGTCCGTGTATACTTTCAGGCTGCACTTGCTTCTCAGTTAGGTATCACCAATTTGGCCATGTTGCCAGACTTGCGTGTCTTCAAGACAAGTCTGCATGTTCCGACGGTCAACAATCGTCTGGGTATTGGCGAAAAGGCACAGGTGAAGAAAATGATGAAGAATATCTATGATACGGATGATGCCTTCTTCAAGGAAATAGATTCCAGTATCCGTAAGAACTGCCACAAACTGCAGGATGTAAACGTATATCTCATCCAGTTCCAGAACTTCACACAGGATCTGATGATGCTGATGGGCAACTTGATGAAGTTTAAGCTCCGTTTGCCTAGCTTCATGAAGAATTCACTTTACAAGCTGACTGCTAAAACTGTAGAAGATATCTTCACTAAGAATGATTTCTCTGACGCCAGTGTGCTGAAAACCGTGCTTCAGTTGCGCCAGTTTAACAAGCGTTTGGCATTCAGCCAGCAATGGGTAACCGACTTTACCTTCCAGGTATTGATGCTTGCCAAAAAAGAGCCACGTCCATCAGATGAAGACGTAGAAAAGGCAAAGCAGAAGATGGGAAAGTAATAAATGTTGCGCCCAAAATGAAAAAAAAATAGCAGAATATTTGTTTTATTCAAATAATTCTCTTAAATTTGTAGCCAAAAAATAATAGTCATGAGTGCAAATGAGAAAACAATCAATACGTTTGCCACAAGAGTAAGGCAGATGATTCTCAAGTTTGACGAGGTCAAGCAGGAGAATGCTGAACTCTATGCGATGGTGGATGAGCGCGATGCCAAAATCAAGGCATTGGAGGAAAAGTTGGCTCAAGCGCAGAGTGATTACGACAGCTTGAAAATGGCGAAGATGATGACGATTTCTGACAATGATATGGAAGCTACTCAGAAGCGCATCGCCAAGCTCATAAGAGATGTCAATAAGTGTATCACACTATTGGGTGAAAAGTAAAAATCGGAACGATGGCAGAACAAGAACAAGATAAATTACTCATACGATTACACGTCTATGATACAGATCTTTCTGTAAGAATACCTAGGGAAGACGAGGAGTATTATCGTAAATCAGCTAAGCTGATAGATGATATAGTGAACTCATATACCAAGATTTTCAAAGGCAGAAAGAGCGATAAGGAAATCCTGTATATGGCGCTCATTGATGTGGCATTGAGATATGAGAAGGAATCGGATCGGAATGATACGAAACCTTATGATGATATTCTTGAGAAGCTTACCTCCGAGATTGAAGACGCTTTGAAATAAGAATATTAATAAACATATATATAATATAATGATAGTAACTATTATAGCAGCCTTGGTGGCGCTTGTTATCGGCGGTGCTGCTGGGTATTTCATTTTCCGTTATGTCATTAAGGGAAAATATAATGAAATGATAGAAGCTGCCAACAAAGAGGCAGAAGTAGTAAAAGAGAAGAAGCTTTTGGAAGTGAAGGAGAAATTCCTCAACAAGAAGGCGGAACTCGAAAAAGAAGTGCAGCAGCGTAATTCTCGCATCCAGCAGAATGAGAATAAGCTGAAACAGCGCGAGATTTCTCTCAATCAGCGTCAGGAAGACCTCGGTCGACGCAAGATGGAGATTGATCAGTATCAGCAGCGTGTTGACAACGAGAAGAAACTCTTGTCTGTCAAGCAGCAGGAACTTGATAAGATGCAGAAACAGGAGCAGGCTAAACTGGAAGAACTTTCTGGTCTGAGTGCTGAAGAGGCTAAGCAGAGATTGATTGAGAGTCTGAAAGATCAGGCTAAACTCGATGCTGCAAGCTATGTGAACGAAATTATGGATGATGCCAAACTCAATGCTAACCAGCAGGCTAAGAAGATTGTGATTCAGACAATCCAGCGTGTTGCTACTGAAACAGCTATTGAGAACTCTGTTAGCGTTTTCCATATTGATAATGATGAGGTGAAGGGACGTATTATCGGTCGTGAAGGCCGTAACATCCGTGCCTTGGAAGCTGCAACTGGTGTAGAAATCGTAGTGGATGATACTCCAGAGGCAATCGTTATCTCAGCCTTCGACCCTGTTCGTCGTGAGGTTTGCCGTCTGGCTCTCCATCAGTTGGTTGCTGATGGCCGTATCCACCCAGCCCGTATTGAGGAGGTGGTAGCCAAGGTGAAGAAGCAGTTGGATAATGAAATTATCGAGACTGGTAAGCGTACAGCTATCGACCTCGGTATTCATGGTCTGCACCCTGAGTTGATTCGTATCATCGGTAAGATGAAGTATCGTTCTTCTTATGGTCAGAACCTCTTGCAGCATGCCCGTGAAACCGCTAACCTCTGTGCGGTTATGGCTTCAGAATTGGGATTGAATCCTAAGAAGGCTAAGCGTGCCGGTCTTTTGCACGATATTGGTAAGGTGCCTGATGAGGAGAGTGAATTGCCACACGCATTGTATGGTGCCAAGATTGCAGAGAAGTATAAGGAAAAACCAGATATCTGTAATGCCATCGGTGCTCACCATGATGAGATGGAGATGAACACATTATTGGCTCCTATCGTACAGGTTTGTGATGCTATCTCTGGTGCTCGTCCTGGTGCCCGTCGTGAGATTGTAGAGGCTTATATCAAGCGTTTGAACGATCTTGAAGCTATCGCCATGAGTTATCCTGGCGTAACCAAGACTTACGCTATCCAGGCAGGTCGTGAACTCCGTGTCATCGTTGGTGCGGATAAGATGAACGATGAAGAGAGCATCAAGCTTTCTGATGAAATCGCAACCAAGATTCAGAATGAGATGACTTATCCTGGTCAGGTTAAGATTACTGTGATTCGTGAGACTCGTAGTGTAGCTTACGCTAAGTAAGATAGAATTATATTTGAAGTTTAAATTGTCGTTTCTCTTCTGCAAAGGTAGAGAGATGTATCTTGATAAAGCCGTACTCTGGAAAAAGGGTGCGGCTTTTCTTTTCCCTTTTCAGAATATGATGAAAGCAGAACAGAAAGTATTAAAGCGATTCAATAAAGGATGTGTTGACTATCATCTTTTGGAGGATGGGGACCATATTCTTATTGCCTTGAGCGGTGGAAAGGATTCTCTGGAACTGGTGCGTCTCTTGGCTCAGCGTGCCCGTATCTATAAACCTCATATCGAAGTGGAGGCGGCCCATATCATCATGGATAACATTCCTTACGAGACCGACCGCTCTTATCTGCAGGATTTCTGTGCAGAGAATGGCATCAAGCTCCATATCCTTCATTGTTCGTTTGATGAATCCACCGATCCCCGTAAGACCCGTTGCTTCCTTTGTGCCTGGAACCGCCGCAAGACGCTCTTCGAGTTTGCGGTAAATAATGGTTTTAACAAGATAGCCTTGGGCCATCATATGGATGATATCCTCGTTACCCTGCTGATGAATATCACCTTCGAGGGTTCTCATTCCACCATGCAGCCCAGTCTTCCTTTAAAACATTATCCGCTTACCATTATCCGTCCCCTCTGTCTGGTGCATGAGGCGGATATCCGGCAGGTAGCAAAAGAGTTGCATTTCACTAAGCAGAAGGCACTATGTCCTTACGAAGAGACTACCCGCCGTTCGGATATGCAAGCCGTCTTCCAGCAGTTGGAGCAGCTGAACCCAGAGGCGCGTTACAGTCTTTGGCGCTCTGTCTTTATGGAATAAAATATAGTAGAAAAAGCAATAAAAAATGAAAGTAGTTGCATGTGCGCATGAAACTACTTTCGTTAGCCAATAGTTATTACATCTTTTCTATCTGTTCCTGGGATAGTCCGGAATACTTCTTGATTAGATTGATGTCAACACCATCGGCAAGCATGTTC
>ERZ1035025.414-NODE-414-length-29366-cov-6.134079_pt1 | contig 29366 bp, 37 predicted proteins | sample MGYA00520619_ERZ1035025 | MGnify/ENA primary metagenome ERZ1035025 (study PRJEB33766, sample SAMN09781742) | gut metagenome | biome: gut microbiome | host: Homo sapiens | place: Madagascar | study: EMG produced TPA metagenomics assembly of the PRJNA485056 data set...
GCTGTAAAATTAAGTTACAAAAGGTAGTAAACACCTAGTATGTAACTTAAGCAATAGCCGTAAGGCACACAATTTAATATTGTTACATAAAACTAGAGGTGATTTACGAACCTCTAGTTTTTTTATACCCAAAAACAGTTGTCTTATATCTTAAATATATTTAAAGAAGGAGGAAGGAAAACATGCGGACATATAAAGACTATAAAAAATGGAATATTGGAAGCAGTGATATTGCTTCATTACTTTTACTTGGCTGCAATGAAAATGGAGCAGAACCTATGTTATTAGCTTTTGGTTCTGATGGAGATTACAGTGCTTACATCATACCAGATAATGTTGATATAGGAGAGCATTACAAGAAAGTAGCTGAATATACTGACTGGCTTAAGATATATGACGACAGTAGCCTTGTAATGGATATTAAAGCAAAACATATAAGTGTGTATAGGGCAGGAGAATTTGGTTGTGTAATTCAGGTTACAGAGCCTATAATGAAAAATTTTTGGTTTATAGAGGAGGGATAATAATATGTTTGATGAAGAAATTATTGCGGTTGCAAACAATTCAGAACAGGCAGATAGGCTTGCAACAGAATCAGCAGTAAAAGAGTGTTATGAACAACATAAGGCTACATGGGAATCATGGAATAAAGGTGAGCCAGTAGACCACTGGTTTGATGATAATGGGGCATTGTGTATTAGGTATGAAAATGGCGAGTGGTTTCATTACAAGATGTGTCCAGGTGTGTTAGGACAAGACCCATATTTAGAATGGTGGTAAAAACAATGTGACGGAATCCGTCACATAAGAAAGGTGGTGATAGAGTTGGCAGGAAATAGAAAGCAAAATGTTTATCTTAATGCAGATAAGCGTGCAGAGATTGAGCGATTATTTAAGGAAGGATATGGAATGCTTGAGATAGCAACTAAGGTTAATATTAGCTATTGGAGCTTGTATCGTGAGCTGAGACTTAATGATATGACAGAATATGATTACGATGCTGCAGTTGCACAGAACAATTGTACAGAGCGTAAAAGAGCTGCGAATATTGCGCGAAGAAAGAAATGGGAGATGAAACATGCTGCGAAGAATCAGTGAGGATTACATTGTTAATGTACTCAAGAATCATGACCAGCTTATCCTTAGCTGTCAGGTTGAACTTATAAACATCTTCAAAAGTAAGGATGAAGTCGGGATGATAGAATCAGCTTCCATGACACGCAAAGAGCCAGATGGAAGCGCACCGACAAATGCACTTGTTGATTTGCAAAATGTATTAGACCAGTATTTCAAGCTAAATGAAGAATGGGAAAAAAGCATTTTGGCAAATGTAAGGAGTCTGATTGAGACCCAGGAGACAATCTTCAGAATAATGGCATGTTATAACAACCTGGAACATGAACAGAAGTATGTATTAGAGCAGTTATACATAAAGCACTCTTTCAAAGAGGGGGTACAAATTCTGATGAAAGAATTGGATAGAAGTAGAACCTCGATTCTAAATTTTAGAAAAAGCGCAATGCAGAATGTAAAAAATATGTACGATAGCGAGCAGTCAAATCTTGAGTTATATGGGCTTGAACTTAATGAGGGCAAAAATCGGTACAGATAAATATGTGACGGAATCCGTCATGCATAGAAAAGGAGCAGATTACTATGATTATAATTACGACATGGAACTTAAAAGGTGGTACAGGAAAGACCACTACAACATTCAATTTAGCTGCAACATATGCAGCGCAGGATAAGAAGGTACTTGTATTAGATTTGGATATGCAGGCTAACCTTACATCCTTCTTTGACACAGATATATCAAAGCATAAGTGCAGTAAGCCAGATATCGACCAAGTGATAAGAGGCGGTATTGATATCAGAAAAGCTATATACCATTCAAGGTTTAATAACCTTGATTTCGTAAAAGGCTCTAACGATATCATGTTTCTTGAGCTTGCAGATATAGACATACTTGGAAAACATCTTGCTATGATTGCTGATGATTATGATATCTGTGTTATCGACACACACCCAGACGCTAGTATTTTAACTGAAAATGCACTTGCCATATCTGATATGGTGCTTATCCCAATATCCCTTGATGGTTTTTCCAGAGATAACCTTAATCTTGTTATTAAGGAAATCATAAAGCTTGAGACAAGGTGCGGAGAGATTAATTTTAAGGTTTTTGTAAATAAGCTTAAGAATTTACGAAGCCAGAGAATTGTTTATAGCGATTTGGTCGAAAACCATGATTATCCGGTACTCGAAACAAGCGTATCTGATTATTCAGGAATCCAGAGCGCACTTCTTAAGCATAAGCCACTGTTTATGCATAGAAGTAAAAGCGTTGTAAATCGAGATTATGAAGACCTCGCAGATGAAGTACTGCAGATTGTGGAGGTGGAGTAAATGCCTAAGTTAAATAATTTTTTTGATAAAACAGATACAGTTGAGAAGATTCTGACAAAGAAAATGCATCCGCAGCTTGTATCTATTAAGAAGCTTGAAGAATCCAAGCTGCAGTATAGAGATATCCCACAGGAAGATGTTGAGAAGCTTGCTGACTTAATAGAACTGGATGGCGAAGTATTACAGCCTCTTCTTGTAAGAAAGGCGGGAGCTGATACATACGAGATACTTGCCGGACATAAACGATATAGAGCCTGCAGGTATTTAGCAGAGGAGAAAGGCTTAGAGCAGTTTGGCATGATTCCATGTTATGTAAAGGCTATGACAGATGCACAGGCAGAGTTTGCAGTATACAGTACTAATGGATATAACCGGAAGACTGATTATGAAATAATGCGTGAAGTAGAGGGAATGTCCAGGCTTCTTAAGGAAAATCCAGAACTGTTCCCAGAAGCTGCAAGTGGAAGATTGGTTGAGAAGCTTGCCAGCGTTATGAATATGAGTAAGACCGTTGTACAGGAGTATAAGACACTTGCAAGTAATCTTTCTAATGAATCTATGGATAAGTTTAAGAAAAATGAGATTACAAAAGAATCCGCCAAGACACTTGCAAGCCTTAATAACGAGGAACAGGCGAAGGTACTTAGTACCGGTGCTGTTAAGACAAGTGATATTAAACAGGCGGTTGCGGAGCTTAAAGAACCGTCTAATAAGGATATAGAGCTTGCATTCCACCATATTACATCTAATTCTGATATGAAAAAATATAATCCGGCAAGTGTTTTGGAAAGTTATTTGAAAGACAGATGTGGAAGAACACATGAATATTTTGGCGGTACAAACTTATCTTTCGATTGTTCCATAAGAGGAATTGCAATTAACAGGAAGAAAGAGATTACTTGGCATGACTTTGTGAGCAGGGCAGAACGATTGGGATTGTACAGACCGTACGAAAACAATAATGTGACGGAATCCGTCACACCAGATGAACAGCTACCAGGACAGGACAGCATATACAACCATCCAGAGTATCTTCCTGATGATAATAAAGCTCGTGAAAGTAAGGATAATAATACAGATAAGACATGTGAGCCAGATAATGCAGTAAAAGATGAACATGATACGGACAAGCTTGCAGGAGTAGGAGCAATAGGACGCTGTCCTAAGTGCTTCGGAGCAGTTGCTTTCCTTACTAATCCTAATTGCTGTGGAACATGTGGAAATAAGCTTTCTTGGAAAATAAAAAAATAATGTATCCGGGGAAAATCCCCGGAGCTTGCCGGAAGGGAGAGGTTATATGACAGGTTACATTATTGTAGGAATCATTATGACGGTTGCGGTTTTTGTTTTTGTGATAATGGCAATGATGAAGGCAGCTTCTATATCAGACGCAGTTACAGAGAGGTATATGGAGAGTGTGAAGGAGAAGAATGGTGGTTTACAGAAAAAAGAAAGAGAACTGTTACATTAAATGTAAGGAATGTAAAAAAATATTCTGTACAGAAGAATATGACATGGCTTCATACAAGTATAGAGACAAGCTGGGTGGAAGGTATATATATTTCTGCAGTTACAACTGCATGATGAGATACAAGCGAGAAAAAGGGCAATATAAAGAAAATATCGTAGAAGAAAAGTACGAAGTTGAAGATGTTAAACCACAGAATAAAAGGGAGAATGTGCTTAGAGTCTATTCTCCCGGTGGGGTACAGTTTTAAATAATAATTGTGACGGAATCCGTCACAGCCAATAGGCAGAGAGGAGTTTACTATGGATAACAAAAATGAAAACATTATTGAGAATGAAATTGAGGTACAGGTTAAGGAAGACAACGGAGCAGTACTTGAATATGCCAAGAGACTTGCAAAGTTCAGTGACGGAAAAGGAGATAAGATGGATGACGAGAAATAACATAACATCTTACACCATTGTTAATGAACAGGGTAAAACAACCGTTGCAGTAGGTGATACCGTGACAATACATACATTTAGCGGTGGTGGTATGGGTGGCTGCAGGGTCGTTAAATTAACCAACAGAGGATTGCATTACACCCAGGATGAAGGAAAGCATATTAAAACAATTGCTTACGACAGAATATACAGTTTAGAGGTGGATTATGAAGCGACTAATAGATAATGAAAAAAAGGTAAGTAAGGCAACTATACGAAAAGCTGTGGCTGCTGTTATTCTTATTATTCTCTTTATTATATCATATAAATTTCATCTTCCATTTTCAGACAGAGTAACTACAGTTATCAAGATTGGAACGGTTGCAGGTCTTATATATATCCTTGCAACATTCAGAGGAGATGAATAAATATGTGACGGATTCCGTCACAATGACGAGAGGTGAGATGATGAAATTCGACTTTTACTATGGCGAAGAGTCAGAACAGTACAGCTTTTACAGCGTACCCAAAATGTTTTTTACATGTGAGAGATTTGCCGGATTATCGGCAATGTCAAAATTGATGTATGGATTCTTGCTCGACAGAATGAGCTTATCAAGAAAGCGCAACTGGATAGACGATAAGAACAGGGCATATATAAAGTACAGCCTGAATGCAATAACAAAGGATATGGGAGTCAGTAAGAATTCTGTAATCAAATACATGCGAGAGCTGCAGGAGTTCGGTCTGATAATGAAGTATCCTAACGAGGGAATGGAAGATATTATTTATGTTATGGACTATTCGAGAGTCAAACAGGCTGATACATACAGCAGTGATGACAAACAGAATGATAATGTATTATATCTGGACAGCCAGTCATCAGGAGCTGCATATAAAACAGATACCGGACAGCCTGATAATGCTCCGCCTGGATTTAACACAGTAATTGCCTTAAGCAATAGAAATGACACTAAAAAAATACAAGATGCAGGTTGCAAGGGGGATTCTACCCTAAGAGGTGGTTCAAAATTTGAACCGGTTCAAAAAATGAACCAGTTCAAAAATTGCACCGGTTCAAAATCTGAACTGGTTCAAAATTTGCACCACCCTCATAAAGAGAATGATAATAATATATATAATAATATTAATAATCAATCTACTAAGACAGATAAGATTGATAGATATATATATAATAATCCATCTATCAATCAATCTAATCTATCTATCAGTCATACCGGAAAGATTGATAGGATTGATAAGACTGGGAAAGAGACACAGATATCTGGGGTAAATGCCAATACGGTATATGCACATATCAGGGATTTGGTTAAGAAAAATATTGATTACGACATAATGATTGAGAGGCAGGAGTGCAAGGATTGGTATGATGAGTATTACAACCTCATTGTCGAAGTTCTGACACGACAGAAGGATACAATCCGCATTTCCGGCGAAGATTATTCGGCAGATATGGTTAGGGAGCGTTTCATGAAGCTTAACGGTCTTGACCTGCAATATGTACATGAACAGATGTCACGCACAACCAGCGACATTAAGAATATCAAAGCATATCTTACAAAAGCATTATTTAATGCGCCGACAACCAGAGCGTCTTACTGGGAAAGCAGAGTAAATCATGACCTTGCTAACCGCTAAATTAATGTGACGGATTCCGTCACGGAAAGGATGCCAGACAATGACAAAAAATAAATATTATGATTACCTGGACAGGTACAATCATATGGTTTGTGGGAATGAGTATATGTATGACACTATGGATAACATAGAATATCAATATATTAAATCAAGTCTCTTGAAGCATATTAAATGGCAGTTAAAATGTGCAGCCTACGACATGAATACATTCAACGGATATAAACAGGTTCTTCATAAGCGTAGGTATAAGAAGCTAATGAGAAATATACACGACCTGAAAGAACTTCATGAGAAAATTAATGAGGATAAACCAATAGATATAATGTATTTTACAGGAACATACAGGGGAGCAATGAGCAGTATTGCAGATGATATATTTTCCGGCATGAAGGCAGTATGGATTCCGATCATGATACTTGTTGTTACCTATCTGGTTGTAGTAGGTATTTTTTACATAATGTAGTACTAATGTGACATTGGAAAGGAAGGTGCTTTATGACAGATATGTCATTCTTTGGTATTTTGGCAATTATTTCAATACTAATATTATATTCAATCATTATAGCTGAAGAAGTGAGGCGAAAAGAAGAAAAGCGAGAGCGTACTAAAATGGAAAATATAACAATAATGGTTGTGGGGTGGGGATTAATGATACTCGCAATACCATTAACAATATATCTTTTTATAAGTTCATTAGGAGATTTGAAACAAATTTTTATCACTATACTAGGTGCTTTGAAGATTTATAGATAACTCGGTTCGGATAGGAGAAAGGCAATGGATAATACTGGTAAAGAAATAATTGATGTTGGAAAGGCACTATTGAAAGATATATTTTCTCAAAATTGGATGGAAATATCAATTGTTTGCATAGTTGTTCTGATTTTTATATTAATTACATTATTTTCTATAATTCTGTTATTAATATCAATTGTTGAAAGAAATTTTAGGGATATTACAAAAAATATAGTGCTATCACTTTATAGTGTAATAGGAGTATGTTGGATTTTAAAGGCATTTTCTATGGGTGCATCAGATATTGTTACCTTTGCTCCATTATTTCTTATAACTATTATTTACAGTATTAAGAAGCAAGCAGGGTCATGGAGAAAAATAAAACAATATCCAGAGGAGGTAAAACATGATTAAAGATATAAATATTATGGCACAACCATTTAAAATAACTGCAATTATATTTATCGTGATAAGCATTATTATTGATATAAAATGGTGTTGGAAGAAATAAAGAAGAAAGATAGACATAATAAGAGAAGCCGGATGGTGTTAGTTTGTATCAATTTTTTAATATTTTTAGTTTCTATGCATTTTAGAAATTTAACATCAGAAGTATTTGCAATAAGTACGGTATTGAATACAACAATATCAGGTTTTTACAGTTTGGATTTACCTAAACATCCAAAAGAATACTATTATGGATTTCTTACATTTTTCACTGTTATGTGTTCTATAAGTGTTGTGATGGTTGTAGGAAGTTATTAAATAAACTAAAAAAGTATGGTACAATATCACTGGAAATATTGATATATGAAAATATGATATTGTACCTGATATGTGACGGATTCCGTCACATGGAAAGGAGTTGATATGAGACAGTCAGAGAATAAGTTTAAGAACTGGGTAATGTCTTTTACATATCAGGAGAGAAGAAATAAACAATTAGAAATATTTAGAAAACAGCTTGAAGATTATTCATCAATGGATAAGGCTGAACTTAACTTTGAATATTTTAATTGCATAGCTGAATATGAACACAAAAAGAACATTCTTACTTTGGTTATTATAACAATTGCTGTTTCACTAATTATGAATATATGGGAAAAAATATTTCCATTTTTGAGTACAGCAATAAAATACGATAACTATATGAATGATTCTCAAGACACTTTTATGATATGCTTAATAATTGCATCAGCAATTGGATTGACCTTTGTAGTTGTTATTGTAATTATATTATCTACGATTTTTAATGACCTGAAACAGCTTAAGAAGAAAATTCAATTAATAGAATATGTAAAATCAGAGGAAGAAAATGAAGATTAAAAGCTTGATTTTAAAAAACTGGTATAAGTTAATATATATCTTAGTTACTATAATATATATTATTTTCTTAAAGAGGCTTGATAAAATATTACTAACAAAGAATTTCACAAATTCAATACAATTACTTAAATACGACAATTACATAGCAGTAAAGTATTTTATATTGGCACTAATTATAGCTATATGTGGCTGTTGGCTTATAATAAAAATTGTTCTCGATTTAAAAAATAAACACAGCAACTTTGATGACATAATAATAGGATTTATTATAATAATGGTTATTGCTATATTGTTGATATTAGTGTTGAATTACATAACAGTACCTATATTGAAAGCAATATTAACGGTTATAACAATTGTTATAGGTGGAGTGTATTTTATAGGTCATTATTAAATATGTGACGGATTCCGTCACATATCACAGCTATTACAGAAAGGAGCAGACATGATATACACAATAGAACAAATAAAAGATAAATGCCGGAAGGTATTTGAAAAGCAAAATTTTGTAAAAGAAGCATATCTGTTCGGCTCATATGCAAGAGGAGAAGCAACAGAAAATAGTGATATTGATTTTATGATTGTTCTTAACAGAGCTGTTGGAATGGAGTTTTTTGGGTTGTATTATTTCCTTCAGGAAGAATTTGGAAAAAATGTTGATGTAATAAGTGAGAAAGAGGCATATGAGATAATGCCTAAAAGTATAGAAAGGGATAAGGTAAAAGTATATGGGAATGAATAGCAAAACCAGATTGATGTTTAACTTATCATATATACACTCATATATAGAGGATATATTGGAAATATGCAGTGAATCAGACTATAATTATCCGTTGATTTTTACTGACAAGAAAAGCCAGTATGCAATAAATATGTGTTTTGTGCAGATTGGAGAACATTGCGCACAGATAAGAGATATTGACAGAACATTTTTTGATAATCAAGAGTTAAGATTATATGAGATTAAGGGTATGAGAGACAGGATAGTCCATTCATATGGTAAAATTGATTATAATATTATAAAAGAGTCAATAAGCAAAGATATTCCAAAGTTAAAAGAGAAGATTGAGGAAATAGTAGATGAGGATATCCTTGATAATCCATATCTCTTATATGAGACAGAATATGATGAATATATTGAAGAGAAAAATGAAGAACAAGAAGATTTGGAATGGAGACCAAGATTGTGACGGAATCCGTCACATCTGATAAGACCAGGCAGGAAGGAGTAGTTATTATGATTAAGATGGATAAGATAAGAAAATATATGATAGTAGGGCTTACAGTATTATCACTTGCAGCTGTGACAGCCTGCGGAGAAAAAAAAGATACTGCAGGTAATACTGCAGCCAGAAATATAGAGCAGTCTACAGAGAGTGCAACTGTAGCAAAAGCAAAGGATATACAGATGCAGGTTAAGGACGCGGATGGTAATACTGTTACACTTACCGGAGATGCAACAATTAATGAATCAGGAGAGATGGTATTTGAGGGAAAAGATTCTGCCGGAAATGTTGTTAAAGTGACTGGAACTGCAGAAAAGACCGAGGATGGAGGCTTTAAGGTTAAGGAAGCTGCCGTTGAAGGAACAGCAAAGGTAGTGGCAGATAACGGCCAGGAAACAGAAGTGAGCAATGAGGGTTCAGGTGATATCACTGCTGATGAAATCAAGAATACAACAACAGAAGTTGTTAAGAATGATTCAGGTAATAAACAGGAAACAAATAATGCCGGACAGAATGAGAGTGCGTCTGATGTTCCAGATACAAAGCCATCAGGAGAGAATAATAGTACAAATACAGAAGAGACAACAGCTCCTGATAATAAGCCTGATAATGGAAATAACAGCAATACTTCTGATACAACACCAGCTACACCAACTGTACCAGAACATACGCATACATGGACTCCAGTTACAACAACAATACACCATAACGCAACAGGTCATTATGAAGATGTTGTTGTAGGAACAAGAACTGTGGTAGATAAAGCAGCTTGGAATGAACCTGTATATGAATGGAAGGCTTATGCTGTGAGATGTAGATACTGTGGTGCGGAATATGGGACAATGGATGATTTAGAAAAACATATGATGGATGCAATAGATAATGATGATTATAATCATGGTTCATATGAAGTATTATATAGAAATGAGCAGGTAGATACTATTCACCATGAAGAAGAAACACACGAAGAGACTGTGACAGAAAAGCGTTGGGTAGAAGATACAGCAGAGTATGAGGAGATAGTAACCAGCTATATATGTTCATGCGGAGCAACTAAATAATTGTGACGGAATCCGTTACATCGTTCGGGGAATAGAGCAAATCTGCTTTATTCCCCTTCTTTTTTGTCTTTAATCAGGCATGTCAACTATTGTATTGAAAAAAGTACAATCTTGTTAAACTAATATAAATTTAATATATAAATTATTGGTAAACTTAAAAACCTGCAATCCCAGTAAATAAGCGTGAGAACATCACATGCTCATTTGTCAAGAATGAGTTAAAAATTGGACTAAATTGGACTAGATTGGACTAATTAGATGTGGTACTCTATACTTGCAAGAAGTGTAAGGAATGACTTCTTGTTTCCGGGTTGTAATTGTCGGAATAGTAATCAGCTCGAGCCGAAGCAGTCCTCGCAAAACTGCTTCGGTTTTTCCATGTGACGGAATCCGTCACATACAACTTAATAGTTCAAGGTTTTAACTTGCATAATAAAAATAAGGAAATCTTTATCAGATTAAATCTGGTAGGGGTTTCCTTTTTTGATGCAGAAAAATCAGGAAGGAGAAACAGAATGAAAAGTGTAAGAGACCCACCAGACAGATAAAAGGGTAAGGGATAAATAAAGTCAGCGTGACGGATTCCGTCACAGAAAGGTAAAATAATGGAAAGAGTAAAAAGAAAAAAGATACCGATATCCAGAAGAATAATAGCAAGTCTCCTGGCGGTATTTATGGCTGTAACAGCAATCATCACAGGAATGTCACCGGTAACAGCAAAGGCAGATGGTTCAAATTATACTCTTATAAGCCTTGGCGAGGAAAGATGGTATGATGATGTATTTTCAGGCTATGATGATTCTATGGGGCATTGGAAGACATACCATTTTACAGTACAGGATGATTATGGAAATGAGTATGAGGCTATATGTGTTGAGCCACATAAGGATACACCAAGAGAGAGTGAAACATTTACAGCAACAAAAGAGTATGGAACTGATGATATAGAAGCAAGAGTAATGTTCTGGGCTGTTGGTGCAGGATGGGATGATGAAGAATGGGGTGTGCTGAAAGATTATCCATATGAATTAAGATGGATTATTGCACATCATACAATTGCTCTTGCAAATGGGCAGGATGACTGGAATACACCTTTAAATGGAAATGGTACATTTCTTGGTGATGGAGAAGGAAAGCTTGGCTGGGAATTATGTCAGAAACTTCTTAACATAGCTGCTAACATAAGTCCATCATCTGTAGGATATGAGTGTAGTCTTACATATTTATCGAATGATGCCAGAGTCAATCAAAATCTAGGAGTATATAATGATACTCCAGTAAAAGAACTTACAGGAAGTGTAAGATTCCATAAAGAGTCAGCGATGCCTTCTATATCTGATGGTAATAGCTGCTACAGTCTTGCCGGAGCAGAAATATCTATATATTCTGATGCAGACTGTACAGATTTGCTGGATACATTAACAACAGGTGAAGATGGATATACAGATTATTACAGCACTACATTCAGAGAAGGTGACAGTGTAACTCTTTATTTTAAGGAAACCAAAGCTCCAAAGGGTTTCCTTATAAATGATGAGGTGCGTTCAATAACGCTTGATTCAGAGGACAGCTACACCGAGACAATAACAGATATGCCGGGAAATGACCCTATATCATTGGTATTATCAAAAAGAACAGCAGACGGACATGGTTCAGGTAATACAAGACTTGAAGGGGCAGAGTATACAGTAAAGTATTATGATACATTATCAGATACAGACCCAGCACAATCAGGAAGTACAGCTAAATATACTTGGATATTTAAGACAAATGAAAAAGGGTTTATTTTATTATCTGATAATTATTTAGTATCCGGTTCAGATGGGCTTGTTAAAAATTTTGGAGGCTCGTATACAATTCCTATTGGTACAATAACCATTCAGGAGACTAAAGCTCCGGAAGGATACTTGCTTAACGATACTGTCTATGTTGCAAAGACTGATATTGTAAATGGAACAGTCAGAACAACCAACCTTCCAACAGACGACAAAGCTGCACAGGAAACACCATATGAAGGAACTATATCAATACAGAAGTTCTTAGGTGGTGGCAGTACAGTAAAGACATCTGAACCTGATGCAGAATTTGAAATCTATCTCACATCTGCAGGAAGTTATGATGCAGCTCCAGAGGAGTCAAGACAGACAATAACAACAGATGCCAATGGTTATGCCATTACAAAGCGTCTGCCATATGGTACATACACAGTTCATCAGACTAAAGGTAATAATAAGTACTATTATGTTGATGACATGGAAATAACAATCAGTGAGAATAATGCTAATTATCACAAGATTCTGGAAGATTCACCTATTGAGTTCTATATCAAGATGGTGAAGAAAGATGCTGATACAGGCAGTACAGTAAATGTATCAGGCACAACATTTGAGTTGTATGATGAGAATGGTAAGAAGGTATCATTCACTAAAATGACATCAAGCGGAATGCAGACAATTGATAGTTTTACAACAGATGCCAATGGATGTGTATATACAACAGAAAAGCTTCTCAAGGGCAATTATACACTTATAGAGACTAAAGCGCCTGACGGTTATGTATTAGATTCAACACCAGTACAATTTACTGTATCAGAAAACACATATACAGCGGATGGTGGAGCAGAATTTATTCTTGTAGAAAAGAGTGATAAGGCTGTTACAGGACAGCTTACTGTTACAAAGGTCGGTGAAGTTCTTGATGAATATAAGGGCGGATTATATGTAAATCCTGATGAGAAAGGATTTACATATAGAGAAGGTTCTCTTTCGGGGGCAAAATTTGAGGTTTATGCTGCTGAGGATATTTATACAGCAGATAATCAGAAGGATACTGCTGGTAACAGAAACAAGCATTACAGCAAAGGGGAACTTGTAACAACACTTGTTACCGGGACAAATGGAAAGGCAACAGCAACCAATCTTCCTCTTGGCAAGTATAAAGTTGTTGAAGTAGAAGCTCCTGACGGCTTTGTACTAAATCCTGATGAACAGGTAGTGACATTAGTTTATGTTGATGATAAGACTCCTGTTGTAAATGAAGCTTTGACATTTTCAAACGACAGACAGAAAGTAGAGTTATCTGTTTCAAAGCTTGATTCAGAAACAAGAAAACCGGTTGCAGGTGCAGAGTTTGGTTTATATGCAGCTAAGGACATAGTTAATGCTGACGGTAAGGTTATTGTAAGCAAAGATACTCTGCTTGAAAAAGCAGTATCAGATTCAAATGGATTAATCCAGTTTGTAAAAGATTATCCGCTTGGTTCATATTATGCTAAAGAAATCAAAGCGCCAGCAGGCTATGTTTCAAGTGATGAAGTAATAGATTTTACTGCAGCATATCAGGGTCAGAATGTTAAGAGCGTAAAGCTTTCTGCAGAGTTCCTTAATAGTCCTACACATTTTGAATTTACCAAGACAGATATTACTAATGGTTCGGAATTGACAGGCGCAACGCTTACTGTATTGGATAAGAAAGGAAATGTAGTTGATACATGGACATCTGATGCCAGAGAAGCACATGTAATTAAGAGACTTGTTGTTGGAGAAACATATACTCTTAGAGAAGAATATGCTCCTTATGGATATCTAAAGGCAACAGATATTCAGTTTACGGTTAAGGATACCGGAGAAGTCCAGCATGTAAATATGACGGATGAGGTAGCCAGAGGCTCAATTGTTGTGACTAAAGATGGAGAAATTGTTTCTGATGCAACTATCAGGAAGGAATATTGGAATAACTTTGTTTTCAATTTCTTAAAGCGTAATCTTTCAGGAGTAACATTCGATGTTTATGCGAAAGAAGATATTCTTAGCGTAGATGGTCTTAACACAGTATATTATAAGGCAGGAGATAAGATAAGTACTATTGTAACAGATGAGCAGGGTATCGCAAGAATTGATAATCTTCCTTGTGGTAAGTATTATCTTATAGAGACTAAGACGATTGATGGTTTCATTCTTGATAACACACCAATCGAAGCTGACCTTTCGTATATCGACCAGGATACTAATATTGTATATGCAGGAATGAATGTTACAAATGAACGACAGAAAGTACAGATTTCTGTGATTAAGACTGATTCTGAAACAAAGAAAGTTCTTGAAGGTGCAGTATTTGGCTTGTTTACTAAGGAAGATATCGTTAATGCAGACGGTAAGGTAATTGTCAATGCTGATACACAGATAGAAAAGGCTGTTACAGGAAAAGACGGAAAGGTAACATTTACATCAGACCTCCCACTCGGACAGTATTATGTCAAAGAACTGGAAGCTCCGGCAGGATATGTTAAGAGCGATAAGGTGATTGATGTTGATGCAACATATAAGGGAGATAATGTAAAGATTATTGAACTTGAGGCTGCATTTGAAAATACACCTATTAAGGTTGAATTTTCAAAAACAGATATTACAGGTGAAAAGGAACTGCCTGGAGCAAAGCTTTCTGTAATAGATTCAGAAGGTAAGATTGTAGAAAGCTGGATATCAGAAGCAGGAAAGAGTCATGTAATTGAAAGACTTCCAGTTGGTAAATATACACTTCGTGAAGAATCAGCTCCTTATGGTTATAAGGTGGCTGTTGATGTCACTTTTGAAATAACTGAGACATCTGAAATTCAGAAAGTAATCATGAAGGATGAACAGGCTGTTGGAAGAATCATTATCAATAAGACTGATTCTGTAACAGAAAGTCCGATTGAAGGGGTTGTGTTTGAGATAAGAGACAAAGATGGAAAAGTGCTTGATACATTAACAACAGATAAAAATGGTTATGCTGAGAGTAAGCTTCTTCCAATTTGTACATACAATAAAGACGGTTCATATAAAGAAGATATTCATTACACAGTAATTGAAACAAAGGCTGCTAATGGATATATTCTTGATGAAACATCTTATGATGTAGTTCTCAAGTATAGTGATGATGCACCAGTTTGTATTGAAGAAACAGTAAAGCTTACTAATACTCCTAAGCCAGATGTTCCAAAGACTGGTGATACAGGTAATGTATATAGATATGCTTTGCTTGCGTTAATATCACTTGCAGTTATGGTAAGCCTTGTAATGGCAAAAAAGAGCAGAAATCAGAAGAATTAGAAATGTGACGGAATCCGTCACGCTATCCTGATGGACAGGATGGATAAGGAATAAAATATATCACACATATGGCAGGTGCTTTAAGCATCTGCCTTTTTTAGCGGAGAGCGGAAAGGAGAGCGTATGCGTTATCTGAATAATGAAAATACGCCATTCAGGGCTTATATCACGAATCTTGGTAAATACACCGAAGGAAATACAGTAGGTGAATGGGTAGACTTTCCAACCACGAAAGAAAAGCTGCAGGACACCATGAAGCGCATTGGTATAGGAGATAAGCGCCCGGACGGAACTACATATGAAGAGATATTCATAACAGATTATGACTATAACATACCAGGGCTTGCACAGCTTAATTTTGGTGAGTATGAAAATATTAATCAGCTTAATTATCTGGCACAAAAGATTGATGAGATAGAAGATACCTGGCAGGACACATTTTTGGCTGCGACAGAAATATATGGTACAAGCATGGACCAGCTCATTAACCTTACAGATAATCTTGATAAATTTGCACTCTATGAGAATGTAAAAAATGATGAGGATTTTGGAATGAAACTCATCAATGATGATGAGAGAAAAGTTCCTGAATGGCTGCAGGGTTACATTGATTATGAGGCATATGGAAGAGACGAAGCAATTAACAGAGGCGGTGCTTATTCTGAATATGGTTACATTGAACAGACTTCAAGCGTTGAAGAATACTATAAGGGAGCAGCCGATATTCCAGAGGAAGACCTTGTCTTACTTCCTGATGATAAGAAGATGGCAGAAAATATAAGTACACTGAAGGATGTATTGTCTGCCACTGATGCCATTTTGTCAGAACAGAAGCAGACAGCGGAAGTTGAAGATGTGACGGAATCCGTTACACAGGATATATCAGAGGAATTAACTGAAGAACTGGAAGAACCAGATATTGAGCATGGTATACACATGTAGAAAGGAGACCAAGAATGTTCTGTAATAAATGTGGAACAGAAAATCCGGATGAAGCTATGTTCTGCAGTTCATGCGGTAACAACATGAAGCAGAATAACGACTCCGGAAAATTAAAACTTGAAAAAGTGCCGGAAGACAATGTGACGGAATCCGTCACACATGAAGATGGAGACAGTCAGGACACAGCAGATTCACCAAAAGCAGATGAAGCAGACGGTGTTACAGAAAGCCTTACTCCTGATATGCTTCCAGATACATTCAAGAAAAAGGAAGAAAAGCAGCTTGCACAGATAGTTGCTGAACTGCGGGCTGAGAACAAGCAGGCAGTACCTAAAAAGGAGTGGTACATATATTCTTTAATGTCTGCTATCCCTGTTGTTGGATTTATCTTTTTTGCCATAAAGAAGAAAGATAAGAATGAGAACAAGAAGAGTTTTGCCAAAGCCGGATTCGTAATAAATCTTATTCTGTCAATTGTAATTTTGCTGATAGCTGGAAATGCATTATATTTTGCCTTTGGTGGAAAGATTACAATTCCTAAGAAGACAGCAAAGATAACAGAAGAATCAATTGAAGAGACCAGATTAGAAGAGAGCAGCAGCGCAGCCAGAACTACATCTCAGGCAGTTTCAAGCACAGCAGCTACAAGCCCGGTAAAAAAGACAGAGTCTGTTAAGAGCTTTTCTTATGATAAGAATAGCAAGGCATTTACATTTGAGTTGAATGGCAATACATTCAAGTACCCTGTAGCGGCAGCTTCAATCAAAGATTTGGGTTATATATATGTAAGTAATACATTATCAAGTGAAACAGCAACACTTGATATGTATATGGATGCATATAAGAGTACGATAATGATTAAATACAACACTAAAGCCGGAAACACTTCTGATTGTTATGCAATTGCTGTGGAATTAAAAGAAGGTTCAACATTTATGGGGCTTTCCACCACGGCTACTTATGCAACAGTTAAAGAGGCATTTAAAAACGCAGACACAGAAGTTTCAACGGATTACAGGTCAGACACAGCAACAGGAATCCTGCAGTACATGTATGGAGACAGAAGAATATCTGTAACACTGGATAATGGTTATGTTACAGGCGCATTAATAGAATAAATTATGAAAGAAACGAGGTAATTTTATGAGAAGAGGAATAAGCCCGGTTAAAGTATTGGCATTAATAGTAGTAGTTATAGTAGCACTTGTTTTGTGCATGGTATTATCAAGGCTGATAGTCGGTATCAATCCGGCTGCATTAAACAGATGGTTCGGCATGATATTCTTTGTCATGTTTATTGTGCTTGCAGGATTGGGGGTATTTCTGGTTGGCAAGTATGTTGGCAGAGACAGATAAACAGGAGTAAGGGTCTGTGTTAAAAAGACACAGGCTCTTTTTTAATGCAAAAAGGTGACGGATTCCGTCACAGCCGTAAGGCAGAAAGGATAATCAGATGAAGAAACAGAAAATAAAATTGAGTGAAACACAGAGAAAGGCACTGCAGTTTTTAATGATAGCTGCATTTGTAAGCATATTTATATTTGTTCCTCAACTGACGGTATTTGCAGAAGAGGGAGCAACGGATGGAGCAGCAATTGTTACAGGTGCTTTTAATAATCTTATAGCAATTGTTACAGCAATGGTAAGTTCGATAGGAGCAATTATCCTGTTATGGGCTTTCTTTGAAGTCGGTGTGTCTATGCAGAGCCAGGAAGGAACAATGCAGGCTATGGGATTTAAAAGAGTAGGTGGTGGTCTTGTAATGACACTTGCACCACAGCTTGTTAATGCAATTCTTGGATAAAAATATGTATTAATGCTCGTGTTCGGGAGCAATATATTATGTTTTTACATAAATGATGCAGGACAGATTCTTATATAAAGGAATCTGTCCTTTTTAGCGGAAAGGAGAACCAATGAACATATTAATTAATCCGGTGGCGTTGGCAGCTCCACAATGGGTTATAGACCTTTTATCAGGTGGTTCTATTTACACAATAGCACAGGAACTATGGAATTTTGTTATGGGAATAGCATATACGCTTATGGGTAAAAATGTAAGTTCGTTTACTACACCTGCAGCTAATGCCTTTTTACAGTTTCTTGGACTTGAAGGAAATGTAGGAGCGTGGGATTATGTTAAGAATACAGTATTTCCATTGTTCCTTTCTATGGGTGCAGCGTTCCTTAATATATTTACTCTTGTAGGATTCTGCCGGCAGGCAAGCAACCTTAAAGAAGGAATAACAATGGAAGCATGGATAGAACTTTTTATTAAGCTTATTGTCGCAAATATCCTGATGGTAAACAGTCTGGATATAATGCAGGAATTTACAGGCTTTGCAATCACAACAACAAAAGTATTGCTGCCAAAGGGAGTTCCTACAGTAATAGGTGGAGATTATGATGCAGGATTCCGACTTGCAATGATAATGCTTGCGCCTATATATCTTATTATATCAGGTGTCTGCTCGATAACAGTCCTTATAGAAGTACTTGGAAGATTTCTTAATCTTTTTATGCTGATATCGGTTGCACCTCTTGCATTGTCAACACTTTCAGGTGGAAGAGGAATTGAAAATTCTGCGATAGCATGGTTTAAAAGCTTTCTCACTAGTACACTGCAGATAATAGTAATTGCACTTGTAATGCAGCTCTGTAGCGGTCTTAATGCAGCGCTGACAGGCATGTGTAATTCAGGTCTGCTTGCCTCATGGTTTGATGGAGCAGTGGCAGTAATATTATCACTTATATTTATGCCATTCATGGCAGTGGCAGTAAAGTCAAGCGATAACTTCTTAAAGAGAGCATTTGATTTAAGATAATGACAGAAAGGATAATGCATGAAAATTAATATTAATAAAGACTTCCTGAAAGAGTATAAAAACGATTTCTGGAAGGGGTTTTCAATGACAGATATTGTACATATAGCAGAAGGGTTTATATGTGCAGGTGCGGTTGTAGCCGTACTTGTGCTTGGATTCAAGATACCGCTTACCATAGCAATATATTGTGCTGTGCCGGTAGCTGCACCTGTCATATTTATAGGATTTTACAAATATCAAGGTTACTTATCTGTCAAAGAGCTTGTAAAAGAATATATGTATACAGGCAATACTAAAAGACTTCTGTATGAATCGGAAGAAACAGAACCAGACAGGAAATTTCAGATTATAAGAAACATCAACAATAAGGACAAGTCTAAGAGAAAAAGAAAGGGGGCTTAATCGTGGCATTTTATATGAATCCGGCTAAAAGATTCAGCGACAGCATAACACTTACAACAGCGCCGGTGAAAACACCTAAAAATACCAGAGAAGCATTGTTTATTCATAAGGCATATCCTAACGGCATTTTCCAGATTGAAAACGGAAAGGGAGCTGTACTTTATGACAGGTGCTACACATTCACAGACATATCATATGTCAACAAGGATGACGAGGACAAGGCAAATGTCCTTCTTTCATTAATGGATTTTTTAAAGGGAATGAGTACATCATTCAAGATAACAGTGTCAAATCAGTATCAGAATATGACGCAGTTTGTAAATGATATATTTACAGACATTAACAGAAGTGACTATCCAGAGGTAAGCAAAGGCATAAGCATGTGGATTAATGAAAAGATGGAAAATTCTGATATTCATGATTTAAACAGAGTGCTTACGCTTACAATTACAGTAAGAACAAGGACATATGATGAGGCAAGAAGCTATTTTCTTGGAATGGATACAGAACTGGAAAGACTGTTTAGCGCAATGAGAAGCATAATAGTTCCAATGAAGGCTGAACAGAGACTGAATATGATTCGTAATTTCTTCTACCAGGAAGAGAAGAAGGAATATGATTTCAACCATGATGCATTGTATGATGTTATTCCTGTGTCAGTAGACCAGTATAGGGATTTCATGATGTTTAATAATGACACATATGTATCAGTGTTGTTTGCGAGAGACTTTGATACTGCACTTGATGATGGAAAGCTCATACATACAATATCTGATACTTCTTACCAGTCATTCGTTACCATTGATTATGCGCCTGTGGAACACTCTGTAACAAGAAGCATGCTAAGAAGTGCTTATGGTAATAACGAGAGGGCAATAAGCCAGGAAGCGGATTCCAAGAAAAGCAATAATCAGGCTGTTACAGGAATCTCGTATAGTAAGAAGAAAAAGAGAGCAGAGCTTGAAGGATATATGGACCAGCTCGATGATGATTCTGAGGAATGTATACAGGCAGGTCTTTTGGTTGTTGTTACTGCAGGAAGTGAGGATGAGCTTGCTGCAAGAATAGAATCAATGCAGCGTACAGCCAAAAATGTCGGTGCATATCTTGAAACATATAACTATGTGCAGCTTAAGGCATTTAACACAGCACTCCCAACAGGTGTCAGACAGGTAAAGAAGATGAGAAGCTTCTATACATCTTCACTTGTAGCATTACAGCCGTTTTTTGCGCCGGAAGTAACAGAGCCGGGTGGGATATTTTACGGAATTAACAATACTACAAAGAATCTTGTATTTGCTAACAGAAAGTCACTGACATCACCTCAGGGAATAATTATCGGACCGACAGGAGCAGGAAAGAGTTTTCTTATTAAGGAAACAGAAATAACACAGACACTTCTATCCACAGATGACGACCTCCAGATAATAGACCCACAAAATGAAACACAGAATGTATGTGCCATGTATGGTGGTCTGTTCCTTGATTTTACTCCTAAATCAGATATACATATAAATCCTATGGAAGTACCATTAAGTCTGTTTAAAGCCGGCACAAAGAAGGACAGAGAGCTGTTCATAGCAGATGTAACAAAATGGGCGACAAGCTTTACCGAAGCCATAATGAAAAAGATAGTCTATACACAGGAACACAGCAACTTCATTGAGCAGGCAGTACAGAATGTGTATGACAAGGTTTTTAGCCGTAATAATCTTATACAGCCTACAATTAAAGATGTCCGTAAGGAGTTAATGATACTTGAGGATAATAACGAAAATGCTCATGATAAAAAGATTATTCATGAGATGGTAAACTGCCTCTACAGTTATACAGATGGTGTATATGATATGTTTGCATATCCATCAGATGTAGATATAAGTACTTACAGACTTGTAGCATTTGGTCTTAAGAATGTTGATGAAAATTACTGGCAGCCAGTAATGATATCAATTATGTTCTTCCTCTCGATCAGGATGAACTACAATCAGGAGCTGCAGAAAGCTACACGACTTGTTGTAGACGAAACACAGGTTGTAACGAGAAATGCTTCATCAGCACAGATACTTCTTAATGCCGTAATCACATACAGAAAGTTTGGCGGTATTGTTACACTCGCCATGCAGAATCTTACAAGGGCACTGGAAAATCCTGATTTAAGGGATATGTTTCAGAACTGTGGGTACAAGATGTTCTTCCAGCAGGTAGGAGAAGATGCAGAAAGGCTTTCAAAGATACAGGATTTGACACAAGCAGAATATGATGCCCTAAAAAGTGATAGACCTGGAAGGTCTGTAATGGTATGGGGCAAGAAGGTTATAATTCTTGACAGTCTTATGAGCAAGGATAATCCACTGTATGAAGTTTTCTCTACGAACTTCCATGAGAAAGCGGAAAAGGCTCGAAAGGAAAAAATGAAAGAGGCTGCTTATGGGGATTAATTTTGCTGATGAAAAAGTAAATGTAAAATCAATACCACAGTTTGGTTCGACAAGGAAGATTCTTAATCCGGTTGAAGAAGAAATAAAGAAAAGCGGTCTTAAGATTCCCAAGCCAGAATATGAAAGACTGTCTGTAGAAAATTACATGACAAAGGAAGAATACAAAGCGTTTTCTTCCCTTTCACCTTCACAGCAGAAGAGAGCATTTGAAGTGTTCAAACAGTCTCCTGAATATAAAAGATTTAAGAAGAAGCTGGATGCACAATCAGAATTGTTATCAAAAAATGTGACGGATTCCGTCACTTTTTTTGATGAGAAAAATAAAAAGAATGAGCAGCCTTCTACAGATAATCAGAATTATTCATACAGGATAAATGAGCAGGAGGCTTCTTATTCTGCAATGGAAAATACCCCAAAAGCCGGAGAGCAGACAGCGCAGACTGCAAAGAAAGCTGCTGAAAATGGAGCGAAGACAGCAGCACAGACAGGTGCGGCTGCCGGCTCTGGCGGAGCAAGTGAGATAGTCAAAGAAGCAACAGAAGCTGTGAAAAAATATGCAGATACATTAAAGGATGCATCATCACAGCCTGAATCAGACCCGACAGATTATCAGACAGAGCATTCATCAGATATTGCAATATCTAAGTCAGGCATGGGAACAATACAAAAAATAACAGCGGTTATCATGGCATTTGCGGCTGCTTTGATATCACAGCTTGGAGTTATTCTTCTTCCACTGCTTATCGTTTTAGCTGTTGTTATAGTGATTGTTTCTCTTCTTGTTGCACTTATATCATCAATTGCCGGAGCTGTTAAGGATGCATCATCTGCACAGGTCATTGCAGGGTTATACAGACAGCTATTATCAGATAATACAATAAGTTATACACAGGATGTTAAGGATGCTGCAGTCAATGAACAGGTAGAAGATTATGTAAATTATCTTCTTGCGATAATGGAAGTTGAATCACATGGAATTGGAACTGATGTAATGCAGTCATCAGAATCCGCAGGACTTCCACCGAACAGCTTCAAGACACCACAGGAGTCGATTGCACAGGGAGCAAAATATTTTGCTTCATGTGTCATGAAAGCATCTGAAAAGGAATGCGATATAAATACTGCAATACAGGCTTACAATTATGGAACAGGATTTATTGATTATGTTGCAGAAAATGGCAAAGTATACACGCTTGATTTGGCAATAGCATTTGCCGAAGAAAAATCCGGAGGAAAACAGGTTGCTTATAAAAATCAGATTGCCATTGATTACAATGGTGGTTGGCGTTATACATACGGAAACATGTTTTATGCACAGCTCGTCAATCAATACATATACAATTATGATAATGCAACGGTGCAGAAGATTGTTGATGAAGCAATGAAATATTCAGGCTGGGATTACATATCAGGAGGAAGTTCACCTGATGATGGTGGCTTTGATTGTTCAGGTTTAGTTCAATATGTTTATGGTGAAGCAGGAATAAATCTGCCACGATTAGAGAAAGACCAGTACGAAACCTGTGAAGAAATTGAAGAAGAAAATATTCAGCCTGGTGATTTAATTTTCTATAAAAATGAAACATCGAATGGCGAGATAGGGCATGTTGCAATTTATCTTGGCAATGGAAAAGTTTTTGAGGCAGGAGACCCAATCGGAATATACAGTGCAACTGATGAATGGCATACATCTAATCAGCTTCATATTGGAAGAGTGAAAGGAATTGAAGATGCCGACAGCGCAAGTGATGATTAAAATGTGAAAGGACAGGATGATATGCAGGATAAAATACTGAATAAAATTAATGTTGAATATGAGTTGTTCTTCATGCAGTGTATGAGCTGCACAAAGGAACTTTTATATTCAAGAAGTAAAGAGATTGAAATGAAAAAAACTATCACTTCATACTTAAGAGACGAGGTGAAGAACAATAAAAATATTAAGCTTGTCAGGATGAGTACATCGAATAATCTTCTTGATGAGTTCTACAGATATGCGAAAGACCATGAAGATATTTCTTTGAGAGAAGCATTGAAAAATTACATGAAAAATTATACAGAGTAATTTATATTCCTTTAAAAAATCGAAAGATTTAGAGATTACCGTTTCGGTTTTTAAAAATTTTCAGGAGAAAAATTACATGAATGTAAATAAAAGTGCAAAGAAAAAATGTGAATATCATTGCCATGTGCTGTGCCAGAGGGTCTTAGGGATACTCCCTAACAAGGTTGCAAGCCACTTTTTAAGGGGCGATTTTGTATGACAAAATGCGTATCTTGCAAAAAGAAGTACATAAAACGGTGGAAAAAGTGATGCAGACTGCAGCAAACGGTGGATATTGCATCACATCAGTGCAGCACTGGGATTGAGGGTGATGCAGACTGCAGCATAGGGGTGATGCACTTTGCATCATGCATCACATCAAGATGCACTTTTGCATCACCTGGTACATTAATTAAGATGCACTTTGCATCACCTGAAAACAGAATCAAAATCAAATCAGGAAGGAGAAAAATTATGTCAGTTTCAATCAGAATATCAGACGATACAGCAGAAGAATTAAAGAGTGTTCAGCCTGATGGCATGAGCTTAAGTAAGATGTGTGATACACTTCTAAAACTTACGCTAAGGAAAATAAAAACGGATAAAGAAAATGATGATTCAACAGAATCCTTTATGGAAATGGTAAAGAAAATTTCTGACAATATTTCAACGGATAAATTTTCAGACCAGACAGAAAATGAGGAAGAAATTATTGAACAGGATGAGGATAACTTGTCTCAGGAAGCAAGGAAAAATCTCAGGGAAGAAATTGAAAATCTGAAAGAGGATGTTAAAAAAATCAAGATGCAATTATCAGGTGGCAGCTTTGAAAGCATAACAGAAAATGAAAAAAATCTGTTAAAACTTTTCACAGCAAAACCATCAAAGGAGTGTCCCAGTAACGCAGGATTTTTTGGAGAGCCGTATGTAGAAGCTCCACTGGATGAGATAAGATACTACACACAGCATGTAACAAAAAGGATTCCGGCAAGCCTCCCTTCTAACAATGGCTGGAATAATTTCTGTTGGACTTTGGATATAGAAAAGAACCAGGGAGCTTTGCTAAGGAACGCAGAAAACATCATTGCAAAATTTTCTGTTCTGGATAAAAAAATAATGATTTCGAGTGATGAGCTTGTGTTTGTCTGGTATGACTTTGATGGAACATTTGATGAAATGATTGCGGAGTGCGAGAAACGAGTTGCAAAGAAATATGTCGGCAGGGAAACACTCTGGATAATTAAAAGTCTTGCACATATGACAACTCCGCAGAGAGATGAGCTAAGACTCCGACAGCAGATAGTAAATGATGAAATGAGAAAGAGAGGATTGAAAGAATATGACACTGTCAGCATTATCTAAAAAAATTGAAAAGGTTGAAAATGAAATCAATAAGCATCAGGAAATTATTTCTGATAAGAAAAAGGAACTTGCTGAACTGAAAAAGCAGCAGCGTATATTACAGTTACAAGAGAAACAGAAGCGTGGAGAGAATTTTATTTCTACTCTGGAAGAAAAACTTGGAACAGAAGTCACAGAAGAAATGCTTAATAAATTTCTTGCTATGGCAAATGAAAGCGCAACAGTTCCACATGAAAATAAATCTGAAACTGTTCATGAAAGTATAACAGAAAATGTGACAGATTCCGTTACATATAATCACCAGACATATTAATACTTGCGTAATAAAAATGGAGTGGCAGTAATAGATGTCATTCCATTTTTGTTTACCGGAAAGGAAATGTATGGATAAAAAAGAAGGAAGACACAGTGTAAGAATCATCGTACGAATGACAGAAAATGAATATGAAAAATTTGATGCTCTTTACAAAAAGGCACAGGAAAAATCGGATGGATTAAGAAAAAGTGACTTCATGAGGTCGCAGCTTATTTATGAAAATAATGAGAGACAGTTGAAGGAAATAATGAATGAGCTTCGTAAACTTCGTACAGAATTTCATCAAGGACTTTTAAGACTTACCATGTACAATGACAAGGATTCTGCAGAACACATGAAAGAGCTTCTTACCCAGGCAGATGAAAAAATTGATGATATTAAAATAAGACTGGAGGCAATAGATGGCGACAACAATTCTTAAGAATATAAAGGAAGCACCCAAAGGGAAAGCATCACAGCATCTTATTAATTCCATTAAGTACATAATGAATCCGGATAAAACAGAAGGTGGGTTATGGGTTGGAAGCAATTCAGGTGTGACTCCTGATGAAATATATGACTGCATGATGAATACTAAGAAAGAGTATGGAAAAGAGAATGGCCGTCAGGGATATCACTATGTAATATCCTTTCCTCCGGGAGCATGTGATGAAGCAACATGCTATAAAGTAGGCAAAGAATTTTGCGAAGCTTACTTTGGTGACGGCTACGAATATGTCTTCGCTGTTCATAACGACCATGAACATATGCACTGCCATATTGTTTTTAATTCTGTAGGAAGATTGGACGGAAGCAAGTACAGATATGTTAATGGTGACTGGGAGAAATATATACAACCTGTGACAGATAAAATAACAGAAAAGTATGGGCTTGGCAGACTTGAATATGATAAATCTGACAAGAGAGTTGGAAAGTCTTATGCAGAACATTCTGCAGGTAAAGCAGACAAGTTCACATGGAAAAAGATAATAAGACTTGATATAGACATGGCAGTATCCGTATCAAACAATCTGCAGGAATACTTTGATGAAATGAAAAGAATGGGCTATGACATGCGCATAGGTCAGTCTGAAAAACATGGAGAGTATGTATCTTACCATCATCCGGCAATGAAGGAGGTTGATGGTAAGACTTCTAAGAAAGCCAGAAGAGATTATAACTTAGGAATTGGTTATACATTTGCAGATGTTAAGAGAAGAATCATGCAGCCAGATAAAGATATAATTCCTTCAGATATGGTTTATGTAAAGGACAGGCTAACAACTATTACTGAACACAAGGACACAAGATTTCAGGTGTGCGCCGTAATGCGTTACGGACAGGCAAGCCAGTACCATTATTTTGACCTGCAGCTCAAAGAACAGATAAGGGTAAGACAGGACCTAATCGGGATTGATAAGCTGCTTGAGGAATGTAATTACATTCTTGATAACAATATTAAGGATGTGAACCAGGCAAAGGAAAAGCTGGATGCAGTAAAACAGGAGATAAAAGCTGTTAAGGAATTAAAAAGTGATAAGGCATATTCTGATAAAGATATTAATGTAGACGATTTAGGAGTAAAAAGGGAATATGAGGATATTTACCGGGAACTGATTAGTGCCAGGGCAGAAATGACGGATGAAGAATATGAGTCTTTATCTGACAGACTGGAAGAAATTGAAGCGGAGCATCCAGAACTGATAAGAGGTGGTTTTACTGCAGTGTCTGAATATGACAAGAAGCTTGAAATGCTTTATGCAGAAAAGAGAATACTATCAAGGATAGTTAAGGAAGCGGATATAACAGAATCTGTTGTACAGAGACCGCCGGTTAATATTGTACATGCACCGCATAAGATGCCTGAAGAAAAAGAGCGTGAAGAAAATGTGACGGAATCCGTCACACCTAAAGGGGGAATGTAATTTATGGGAAATGAATTAACAAGGGAACAGCAGCTTGCCTTACAGATAGCGGATTATTTTAACATTGATGTACCGGATATTATAAACGAGTATGTAATAGATTCCCTGACGGTACAGAGAATGATATATGCTCTGGTAACAGTAAGAAATACAGACAGGCTTAAGAAGCTGCACAATGATAACCCTGAACCTGATGCATTCTATGAGGCTGTCCAAAATTATAATACTGATACATATATGGATAATGACAAGCTGGCTGCGCAGATAAAGGAAGCCAACGACTTAGCTGTTAAAGTAACACAGGCCAACATAGAAATAAGAGACTTATTCCAGAACCAGGTTAAAGCTGCGTATGATAAAGAGAAAGAGACACAGAAGAAGCTGATGGAGCAGTATCAGCTCACACTTGATGAAAAGGAAAGAGCATATAAGTTAATGATGACGCAGCGTGATGAGGCAAGAACCAAGATAAAGATGCTTGAAGCTCAGATATCTGATATGGAAGATAAGCTTAATATCGGAAGTGCCAATCTGGATCAGGACAGTTCACAGAAAACAAGGAATACAGGCTTTTTCTCAAAGTTATTTAGTAAAAAGAAAGATGAGAATGCAGCTTATGTATATGATTCCTTTGTGAAAGAGATTGCATCTGATAAGCGTTTCTCAACAGAACAGAAAGACTTCCTTATGCGCTGCATGGAAGATGGCTTTGCATACGAAGAAATAAGAAGAATAGCAAGACCGGAGCTGGATGTTGAGATGATGAAACGCCTGGCGAATTACTACAGGAAAAAGATAAAATAAACTTTATTTATTTTACAAATTAATGTCAGCACTTTTTAAGATGTTAATATATTTATTTATGGGGTGTTGCAAATATGCAACATTATATGTATAATAGATAAAACGGAACGGAAAGGAGTCAGTAAAATGCTTACATATAAAATAGATGTATTAAAAGAGCTGGCACAGCGTGGATACACTGCTAATAGAATGCGAAAAGAGAAGATATTAAGCGAAAGCACGATGCAAAATCTAAGAAACAGGGGTGACATTAATACAAAAACGCTTAATACGCTATGTATTATATTAAGATGTCAGCCAAGTGATATTATAGAAGTAATACCAACTGATGACGAAAAAATAAAATATTTTTAAATAACACTAAAAAGGGTGTTGACAATATAAGGGTAATAGTATATAATTAAGATACTAAGAAAGGGCAGCCGAGAGGCTGGAAAGGTGGAGCAAATGAGAATAAAAGAAGAAGAAAATAGTTATGTAGTAGAGCCAGATGAGGCGAAACATGAAGGAGTTGTAAAAATTTACAGAGATAACGCAACAATAAAACTTGATTATGAAAAAAATCAGGATTTTATTAACATAGTCAAAAATGCAGGATATAAATGGGATGGCACTAACTGGGGCATGAAAATTATAAATTCTAAGATTCAGGGAGAGTTCAAAGACAGAAGAATTGAGATTGGCAATATATTGCTCAATAACGGCTTTGCTGTTGAATTTGAAAAACTAGAAGAAGCAGAAAAGGCTATTGACGGAGATTTTATAAAAGCTCCTGACAAGTGGGTAATTATAGATACAGAACGTGACGGAGACTATATCAGAATGGGCTGGAAAACTAATGACGAGAGAATGCTTAAAGAAGCACTAAAAATTAAGTGTTCTAAAAAAATAAATGATTCTTGCGTCATTATAAGACTTTCAATGTATAATTATAAT
>ERZ1035025.416-NODE-416-length-29314-cov-21.528829_pt1 | contig 29314 bp, 18 predicted proteins | sample MGYA00520619_ERZ1035025 | MGnify/ENA primary metagenome ERZ1035025 (study PRJEB33766, sample SAMN09781742) | gut metagenome | biome: gut microbiome | host: Homo sapiens | place: Madagascar | study: EMG produced TPA metagenomics assembly of the PRJNA485056 data...
CTTCATAATCTGTATATTTGCAAAATAATCTTCGCATATATTAATAATCTAAATAATTGAGTATGAAGAAATCTTTACTTTTGACTGCGGCTCTTGTTATGGCAACAACAGCTGCCAACGCACAGCCATTCGTTGAGGGCGTTCCGTTTAGTGCACGCCAGTTCGGCAAGCATCTCGTGCCTACACTTGACGCACAGGCTCAGCCTTCAAAGCTGCGCGCAGAGAAGAAAAGCAACTATTACTTGCGTCCTGAAGGTGCATTGTTCCAGGCTTCTGACAAGAAAGGTCAGATTTGGGGAACAGTGTATATGTATGTTCCGGGTGCTTACGACGTAAAGTTCAAGAAGCAGGGCTCGGATGCTTATGTTTGGCATCAGAACACCTTCGACTATTACGGCGATGTAACTGTTAACGATTGCTCAAGCAATACAGATTATTATTATAATATCGGCGCAAATGGCGACTTCACAATGAAGAGTTTGTTTGACGGTCGCGATGCTCTTCCGACACTTGTTTGCAATACCGACTCGTTCCTGCTTGCTTCGGAGAATCCTTACTTCGGCAATGCGGGCGATCCTGGCAAACACGAAAAATTGGCTTTGAAGTACTATTATCCGCGCTTGTATTCCGGCATCGACCAGGACAACCGCCGCGTGGCTCCGCTTTCTTACACAATAGACCAAGTCAGCGAAGTGTTCTTCGGCGGTATGGATAACAAGTATGTATACGGTTCGGGTACATTCACGCAGGGCGATGCCAAGTACACAGCTACCAGCGTTTATCAGTATTTCGACAAACCGATGGCTCCGCTGGTTGTAGAAGATATCTTCATTCCGGTTATCTCTAAGGGCTATTATCCAATAGCTAAGGGTAAGCAACTGCGTTTGCAGATTCACGACGTGATGGAGCAGGACGGCAAACGCATTCCTGGCGAAAAGATACTCTACGAACTCACAGCTACTGAGCCTGAGACTATCGACGTAGGCAGTATCCCGTATGACGATAACACAAGCTACAACGCCTTCACACTCGTGTTCACAAAGAAGAACGCTGAAGGCAAGGCAGAACGTTTCGTTATCGATCAGCCGTTCTGTGTAGTAATCGACGGACTCGACAAGGAAGGCATCGACTGCGGTTTTGAGATTAGCGAGTTACCTTATTATTATAATGACTTCGACTCAGCCGTAGGTATTTGGAAGAAGGATGGCAGTCCTGCGTTCTTCAGCCTCTATAAGGACGTTGCTCTGAAGGTGTCGTTCTCTGCTAAGTACGACTACTGCAACCCGATGTACTACGTCATCAACGGCCGTGAGGAGAACTACGGCATTGTGAAGATGGACGACGACGGCACAAGCGGCAAGACTCTCATTCCTGGCGATTTGGTGTTCGCTGGTCCGGCTATCAAGACTAACGACAGCTGGTTCGACGCCAACAACGACCCCAACTACACCGTAACTTGCGATGCCGACTGGGTGAAGTCAATCACTCCCGACACAAAGACATGGGCTGAATACGACATCACCGTGCTCAAGGTGGTATGCGACCCGTTGCCGGAGGGCGTAAGTGGTCGTAAGTGCGAACTCCACGTGCAAGGCAAGACCTGCAAGTCGACATATCCTATCGAGGTTCTGCAGGGCGATGCTACAACCGGCATCAACGGCGCAACAGTGAACGTGGCTCGCGACGGCAAAACATACAACCTCAGCGGACAGCGCGTAGCTCCTGATACAAAGGGTATCGTGATACGCGACGGCAAGAAGTTTGTTAACAAGTAGAAATCCTGACAAGCTATATCGTAATTGGAAAAACAAGTGGGGGTACAAGTTGCTCAGCAACAGCTCCCCCACTATATAACAAAAGCATATAATTAGAGAGAGTTGATTGATTGTATAATAACTAAAAACAATACGACTATGAGAAAAACGCTTCAAGTATTATTCTCGGCATTGTTGGCAGCTACCACGCTGGCTCCGTCGACAGTGAAGGCACAGACTCCGTCAACTGGCGGACCGTACGATGTTCCGTATTCATGTCTGTGGAACGATCAGAAAGTATTAGTTAATAAAGAGTGGACCGTTGAGGACAAGAACAACGACGGCATCACTTGGGGATTCAGTAATGATGTGCCCGGTAGCTTCATCAGTTATATCGGCACAGCGCAGAAGCAGGATGCCGACGACTGGCTCGTCAGCCCGTACCTGGCATTCGAGGCAGGCAAGACATACAAGGTTGAGACCGGTGGCTTCAAGGCTATGGGCGGTTCTCAGAAGTTGGCTATGGCTATAGGCACAGGCGACGACCCCACAACATACAAGGTCGTAGGCGACTATACCATCTCTGCTACATACGGCGGAGGCGGTGCCACACCAGTAGAAGGCGAGTTCATTGCTCCTACAACCGGCAAGTATCGCGTAGCATTCCATTGCACCAGCAACCAGCGCGCTTATCTCCTTCTCCTTCCGGTGAAGGTGTTTGCTCAGGCTGCCTTGGCAGTGCGCCCGGCAGCAGTAAACGACCTCAATGTAGAGGTTGGCGCTAAGGGAGCCGTGTCGGCTAAGGTGTCGTTCACAACACCGTCTACCGACTATGCTGGCAATGCACTCTCAGGTCTTACACGCGTTCAGCTCTATCGCGACTACGTGCAGGTGAAGAACTATGACGCTCCTGCGCTTGGCACGAAAATCGAGTGGACGGACGATGAAGTCGTTACAGGCGAGCATACATATAGCGTTATCTCTACAGCTAACGACTTGCGTAGTGATGAGGTTGTAAAGAAGGTGTATGTTGGTTACGACCGTCCGCTTCCTCCGCAGAACATCAAGATCTACGATCACCTCAACGGTAAGGCAACCATCACATGGGACCCCGTTTCAGAAGTTGGTATGCACGGTGGTTATGTAGATCCGAAGACTGCAGAATACAATGTAAACACACTTTATTACGGTTACCTTAAGCCTGTGGAGCAAGGTCTTACAACTACTAAGTGTGTTGTAGAAGATGTTAACTACGATGGTGCTCAGAGTGCTGTGCAGTATGCAATCTACACATACGTAGACAGCCCGACATCAGACACGGCTGTAGTCAGCGATGCTGGACGCGAGGCGTTCATCATCGGTCAGGCACACGAGATACCTTACTACGAATCGTTCGCTAACAAGAGTCTTCAGAAGGGTCCGTGGGTGATTGATGCCAACTGTGCGGGCAAGTTCGGTCTTTCAGAGGATGCGCAGGATGAAGACGCAGGCTCACTTGTTTTCAACCCGTCAACAGGCAGCACTTTGGCTTGCATCCAGGGTCCGAAGGTAGACATCGCCAATGCGGGTAATCCGCAGATTGTGTTCTGGTACTATGCATATCCAGGTACTGACGGCAAGATAATCGTAAAGGTGAACCGCAATGGTCAGGAAATGGTAGAGGTCGGAACTGTAGATTATAGCACGCTTAGTGGCAAAATGGGTTGGCGCTCTGTAGCTATGGATCTTAAGTCGGTGTCTACTGTCGGTGTTAAGAACGGTTACATCCGTCCTTATTTCTACGCCGAGGGCTTGTCAACCAGCGTAATGATTGATAACATCAAAATCTACGATGCTATCGCAAACAACCTCGCTGCCGATATTGATGCACCTGCACACGTGCAGAGTGGTAAGGCTGCTCAGCTGAATGTGAAGGTTACGAACCTCGGTACAGCAAAGGCAAGCGGTTACAAGGTACATCTCTTTATCGACGGAAAGAAGTTTGAAACTGAAGAAGGTGAGGACCTTGAGCCTAACGCAGTAGCTACATACGAGTTTGCATACACACCGAAGCTCCATGTCGGTAAATTCACCGTGAGAGGCGAAGTAGAGTGGGCTGCAGATATGTTCCAGGCTAACAATAAGTCGATTGACTATACGGTTGAAGTAGTGTCATCTCCGCTTCCTGCTATCAACGACCTCACTGCTACCGACAAGGGTGTGCTCACATGGTCGGCAATGGATGTAGACGGTGTCAAGGTGACAGATGACTTCGAGTCGTACACACCATGGTCAATAGCACGCGTTGGCGACTGGACACTCTACGACGGTGACAAGGGTACGGTTTACACATTCGGTGGTATTCAGCACCCGAACTCAGGCGTAGCACAGGCTTACATCGTGTTCAACCCGTGGCAGGTGAGCGGCATCACAGGTAGCAATTGGCAGATGTTTGCAGACATCTTCGCGCCTCATTCAGGCAAGCAGTCGATGATGTCTACTGGTACAACAATCGATACCGGCACACCGACCAACAACTGGCTCATCACACCGGAACTCTCAGGCGAGGAGCAGACCATCTCGTTCTGGGTGAACGCTCCTGGCGACGAGGTGAACCGCGGCGAGCAGTCTCCGAACTCTGGTCCGGAGACATTCGACATCTACTACTCAGAGGACGACACCAACGCCAACTCGTTCATTAAGATCAATAAGGACTCTTATGAAGCTGTTTACAAGTGGACAAAGTATGATATCGCCCTTCCTGAGGGTGCCAAGTATTTCGCTATCGTGCACACCAGCACAGGTTCTCTGACATCTTACAACTATGAACCAGACCGTCTCTGCGTTGACGACGTAACATATCGTGCTGGCGGTTTGCGCGTAATGGGTTACAATGTTTACCGTGATGGTGTTCTCGTGAAGAAACTCGACGGCAAGACAACCACTTGGACTGACGAAAAGTACACCGATGATAACGGCTACGGCGCAGGCAACCACAAGTACAACGTAATCGTAGTTTATGCAAACGGCGAGTCGAACGTGTCTAACACAGTCTATGTAGGCGACCCTGCAGCAGGCGTTGACTCTGTTGTTGTGAACGGCGTTAAGACTAACAATCGCGTCTACACCATCAACGGCAAGTACGTAGGTAACAGTCTGAAGGACGTTAAGCAGGGACTCTACATCCAGAATGGTAAGAAGGTCGTAGTGAAGTAATTTGTAAAAAATAGTTAACATTTATACTAAATGCGAGTGCAAATGGTCTGACTTTCAATAAAAAGTCGTACCTTTGCACTCGCATTTTGCACAAATAACAATTTAATTTTTTAAAGTCTATGTATTTAGATCAGGCAAAAAAACAAGAGATCTTTGGACAGTACGGAAAGTCTAACACTGATACTGGTTCAGCTGAGAGCCAGATAGCATTGTTCTCATACCGTATTTCCCATTTGACGGAACATCTTAAGAAGAACCGTAAAGATTATACTACCGCACGTTCTTTGACACAGCTGGTAGGAAAGCGCCGCGCATTGCTTAACTATCTGTACGACCGCGACATCAATCGCTACCGTGCAATCATCAAGGCTCTCGGCCTCCGTAAGTAATTCGCACAAAGAAACAGATCCCGTGTATTCGACCGAATGCACGGGATTTTTTTGTTGCATCTGTGGCAGTGCTTGTTTTTTTTAGTTGTTTGGTTCCGAACTATTTGCGTTAATAGTTCAAAAACGCCGCTGCTTATACATTTGTCTGAAAAAAAAGTAGTAACTTTGCAGAAGTTTTTTAAGGTATATAAAATGCAAGATATTAGAAACATTGCGATTATCGCCCATGTCGACCATGGAAAGACCACGCTTGTCGACAAGATGATGTTGGCGGGCAAACTGTTCCGTGACGGCCAGGATAACAGTGGCCAGGTATTGGATTCCAACGACCTGGAACGCGAACGAGGAATAACCATCCTTTCCAAGAACGTTTCAATCAACTGGAAAGGCACAAAAATCAATATTATTGACACCCCGGGTCACTCCGATTTCGGTGGCGAGGTAGAGCGCGTGCTCAACATGGCAGACGGTTGTATTCTGCTCGTTGACGCATTCGAAGGTCCTATGCCGCAGACACGCTTCGTGCTGCAGAAGGCGCTTCAGATCGGTCTGAAGCCGATCGTTGTTGTGAACAAGGTTGACAAGCCCAACTGCCGCCCTGAGGAAGTGTACGAAATGGTGTTCGACCTCATGTTCTCACTCAACGCTACCGAAGACCAGCTCGACTTCCCCGTCGTTTACGGTTCGGCAAAGAACGGCTGGATGGCTGAGGACTACAACGCCCCGACAGACAATATCGACTATCTGCTCGACAAGATTGTAGAGGTGATACCTGCGCCGAAGGTGCTTGAGGGCACTCCGCAGATGCTTATCACCTCGCTCGACTACTCGAGCTACACAGGACGTATCGCCGTAGGACGTGTTCACCGCGGTACGCTCAAAGAGGGCATGAACATAACCATCTCTCACCGCGACGGCACTCAGGAGAAGACACGCATCAAGGAAATACACGTGTTCGAGGGAATGGGACAGAAGAAGGTAGACGAGGTTCACTCTGGCGACATCTGCGCCATCGTAGGCTTGGAGCGTTTTGAGATTGGTGACACCATCTGCGACTTCGAGAACCCCGAGCCGCTGCCTCCTATCGCTATCGACGAGCCTACCATGAGTATGCTCTTCACCATCAACGACTCGCCGTTCTTTGGTAAGGAAGGCAAGTTCGTAACATCACGCCACATCAACGACCGCTTGCAGAAGGAGCTTGAGAAGAACCTTGCGTTGCGTGTGCGTCCGTTCGAGGACACCACGGATAAGTGGATTGTAAGCGGACGCGGTGTGCTTCACCTCTCTGTGCTCATCGAGACAATGCGTCGCGAGGGCTACGAGCTTCAGGTAGGTCAGCCGCAGGTAATCTATAAGGAGATTGACGGCGTGAAGTGCGAGCCTATCGAGGAACTGACAATCAACGTGCCTGAGGAGTTCTCGAGCAAGATGATTGATATGGTGACACGCCGCAAGGGCGAGATGACATCAATGCAGACCCTCGGCGACCGCGTAGACATCGAGTTCGACATACCGTCGCGCGGCATTATCGGTCTGCGTACCAACGTGCTCACAGCAAGCCAGGGCGAGGCAATCATGGCTCACCGCTTCAAGGAGTACCAGCCATACAAGGGCGAAATCACACGCCGTCTTAACGGTTCGATGATTGCGCTTGAGACAGGTACTGCCTACGCTTATTCTATCGACAAGCTGCAGGATCGCGGCAAGTTCTTCATCGATCCAGGTGAGGAAGTGTACGCAGGTCAGGTAGTGGGCGAGCACGTTCACGACAACGACCTCGTTATCAACGTTACGAAGGCAAAGCAGCTCACCAACGTTCGTGCCAGCGGCTCTGACGAGAAGGCGCGCGTGATACCGAAGGTGGTGATGAGTCTTGAGGAGTGCCTCGAGTATATCAAGGGCGACGAGCTCGTGGAGGTAACTCCGAAGAGTATGCGTATGCGCAAGATCATCCTCGATCATCTCAGCCGCAAGCGCAGCAACAAAGACTAATTTCTTGTATCGAAATATATACAACGACGGGTGTTCCAAGACTGTGAAGTCATGGGACACCTTTTTTTGTATCAAATGCTTGTTTGTATGGAATTAATTTATTACATTTGCGGCATGGGAATAGAAAAGATACGAAAAGTCATATATACTGACGAATTCATGGATTACTACTGGTCTCTCGATGCCAAATTGAGAGAAAAGTATTCGTATATAGTGAACATAATTGAAACTCAGAAGGTGGTGAATGAGAAGTTCGTAAAGAAACTTGTCGGAACTCCTTATTATGAGGCGCGTGTGTCGTTTGGCTCAAACGAGTATCGCTCGGTTATATTTACTATCGACAAAGAGAGTTTTGTTGAGTGTACCCGTTTGTTGTTTGTAACGGGATTCTTGAAAAAGAGCACAAAAGATTATAAAAAAGAGATAGGTAAGGCAGATAGGATAATTAAAGAGTTGGAGGATTGAAAATGATAAGACTTAATGAAGAGAAGTTGGCAAGACTTCACACAGCAGATGAAGTGCTTGAAAAGGAATACGGTGCCCCCGGCACCCCTTCGCGCGATGCTTTCGAGGCGCGTGCCAAGGCGTGGTACTATGCCGAGTTGCTGAAAGAAGAGCGCAAGCGCCAGAAGCTTACGCAGCAGCAGCTTGCCGACAAGATTGGCAAGAAGCGCGAGTACATATCTACTATAGAGCGTGGCAACAGCGACATGCAGATGTCTACGTTCCTGCAGATAGCCTCTGCGTTAGGATTGCGTTTCTCGCTTGTTTTGGGCTGATGAAAGTTTAAACGTGGTGGGCTGACGGCTGCTCAGCAAAACTGCGCTGCAGAACACAATAATAGTGGCTATTCGGCGTTTATTATTCAGAAGTGAAAACGTAAACGAACAGGAAAGAAATGAAGAAAAGAACTATATTGTTGGGTCTTGCCGCAGGCGTACTGCCGGTAATGGCGCAACCGAAGGTCGGCACCGTATCCGTGCTGCCCCGTGTGGGCGTGGCGCTCGCCAATCTGCCCGGCGACAAGATGTATATAGCCGGTGGAGTCGGCGACAACATGACTTACTCGGCACGCTACAAGGCAGGCCTGATGGCAGGTGTCGACATCGACTGGCAGTTCATGCCAAACCTCTCTGCCACTATCGGTGCGCAGTACGTGCAGCAAGGCGCCAAGTACGGCAACAACGGCTACAAGGTGCAGGTGACGGAAGGCGTGTACAAAGGCACTGGCTACAGCGACTGGAGCACGCAGCTCCATTACATCAACGTGCCCCTGATGCTCAACGCCTACCTCGGTACGGGCTTTGCCGTTAAAGCCGGTGTGCAGATAGGCTTCCCAATCTCGGGCAAGATGAAGTACACCGAGCAGCAGTACACGATGACGAAAGACGACGTGAAGTACGAGAAACCCGAACACGTGAAGTACGACCTGAACTCAACGCTTACAAAAGTAAACTTCGCTATTCCCGTCGGAGTGAGCTATGAGTTCTCTAACGTAATCATCGACGCACGCTACAACATCGGACTTACGCAGTTCCAGGACATTGACGGCTTCAAATCGTCGAAGAATAGTGTCTTCACGTTTAGTGTGGCTTACCGCCTTGGGTTGTAAGTATTACTATTCTGACTCGCGTCGACCGATGCGGATGTCTGCGTCGACCGATGCGGATGTCTGCGTCGACCGTTGCGGATGTCTGCGTCGACCGATGCGGATGTCTGCATCGACCGATGCGTATCACCATAACTTAGCATTGAACAAAGAAAATGAAACGTTCATTTGAACCAAAGATAATCGTCTGCTGCGTCATTATCGTAGTGGGCACATACATACTCTCACGCTCATGGTCAATGACCATAGGTGTGGGCTTGCTGCTCTACGCCCTCGATGCGCTACTCACCGCTTGGGTGAAGAAGAAGGACGAGCAATATTACGGAAAAAAGAAGCAAGAAGAACAAGAAGATGGAGAAACTCATTAAACTATATACAGAATGGAGTGGGGCTGAACCAGTCAGCACCGAGCAGCTCGCCGGAGCAGGCAGCAACCGCCAGTATTACCGCTTCACGGCTGAGGACGGCACGACCGTCATTGGTGTCGTAGGCACAAGCCGCGACGAGAACCACGCCTTCATTTATCTCGCCGAGCACTTCGAGCAGCGCCAGTTGCCCGTGCCGCACATACTCGCACAGAGCGACGACGGACTGCGCTACTTGCAGACCGACCTCGGATCTACATCGCTCTTCGACGCAATACGTGGCGGACGCGAGGCTGGCGGCAGATACAACCAGCGCGAGAAGCAGCTGCTGAAAGCCACAATACGCCAATTGCCGAACATACAGATACGCGGAGCACGCGGACTCGACTGGCAGAACTGCTATCCGCAGCCCGAGTTCGATGAGGACAGCGTGCTCTTCGACCTCAACTACTTTAAGTATTGCTTCCTGAAACCTTCGGGGCTCGACTTCCACGAACTGAAGCTCGAGGCAAACTTCCGCCTCTTCGCCAAGGATCTCACCGCTGAGAACATCGACTCGTTCCTCTACCGCGACTTCCAGGCGCGCAACGTGATGCTCGATGCCGACGGCAATCCGCAGTTCATCGACTTCCAGGGCGGTCGACGCGGTCCGTACTACTACGACCTCGCCTCGTTCCTCTGGCAGGCATCGGCACGCTATAGCGACAAGCTGCGCCGCGAGCTCGTAGCCGAATACTACGACGCTTTGAAGCAGTACACCGAGGTGCCCTCGCTGCGCCACTTCGTCAACCGCTTGAGCCTTTTCGTGCTCTTCCGCACGCTGCAGGTGCTCGGCGCATACGGTTTCCGCGGCTACTTCGAGCGCAAGAAGCACTTCCTCGACTCTATACCGCCGGCTATGGACAACCTCCGTGCGTTGCTTAAATTAGGTGAGCAGGTGTTCCCCTATCCGTACATGATGGACATGCTGCGCCGACTCACCGAGATGCCACGCTACGCTCACATCGAAGAACCGGCAGTATCGCGTGCCGACGGATACAAGACCACCGATAAGAATGTCTACGAGGCGCATCCTCAGGACGGACCTGCTACGTTCTCCAAGTACGACGGCAAGGGTCCGCTGCGTGTCCGCGTGTTCAGTTTCTCGTTCCGCAAGGGCATACCAGCCGACGAGTCGGATAACGGTGGCGGATACGTGTTCGACTGTCGTTCGACGCACAACCCCGGACGCTATGAACCGTACAAGAAGCTCACCGGACTTGATGAGCCCGTGATACGCTTCCTCGAGGACGACGGCGAGATACTCACCTTCCTCGATAGCGTCTACAAACTCGCCGACGCACATGTGCAGCGTTACATCGACCGTGGCTTCACCGACCTCATGTTCTCCTTCGGTTGCACCGGCGGACAGCACCGCAGTGTCTACTCGGCACAGCACCTTGCGGAGCATCTGCACGAGAAGTTCGGAATAGAGGTGCACATCTGTCACAGAGAGCAAGGCATAGAGCAGACACTTCTGTAGATTTATGCTACATTCCTTTTGCTGTTTGACGGATTTTGAGTAATTTTGTAGGCAACATATTTATAACGACATCTATGATGCAAGCAATGATATTCGCGGCAGGATTGGGCACACGCCTTAAACCGCTCACCGACACTATGCCAAAGGCGTTGGTGAGCGTTGGTGGTGAGCCGCTCCTGAGGCGCGTAATACATAATCTATCAGTGGCAGGCGTTGACCGCATTGTTGTCAACGTGCACCACTTTGCGCAGCAGATAATCGACTATCTTAAAGAAAACGACAACTTCGGGCTCGATATACGCATCTCCGACGAATCTGCCGGACTGCTCGAAACGGGCGGTGGCATAAAACATGCCGCGCCACTCTTCGCTCCCGATGCCCCGATACTTATTCATAATGTGGACATACTGAGCAATGTAGACCTGCGCCACTTCTATCAGCGTGCCGGCGGATTGCTCAAGACAGACGGCTTGGCAAGTGCTACGGCGGATGCTCCCGATGCTTCAGTAGAAGCTACGGTGGATGTTCCCGATGCCTTGCTCCTCGTTAGTCAGCGTAAGACGCAACGCTACCTGCTCTTCGACGACACGATGCGCCTTGTCGGTTGGACTAACATCGCCACGGGCGAAGTGAAGACTCCATACCCCGACCTCGACCCTAAGGCGTGCCGCATGTATGCCTTCGCCGGCATCCACGCCCTCTCGCCCCGTATGCTGCCTTTGATGCAACAGTTCCCCGACCGCTTCAGCATCATCGACTTCTATCTGCAGACTTGCGCCACGCACCGCATCGAAGGCTTCGCAAAGGACGACCTGCAGCTGATGGACATCGGCAAGCTCGACACGCTGGCGCAAGCAGAAGAGTTCCTGTTAAAAGTAAAAAAGTAAAAGGGTAAAAAAGCCCTTCCAATCCTTGGCTTAGGAAGGCCTAAAGAGGCTTAGTTCGGCTTAAACGCCACCTACCCTCGGCTTAAACGCCGCCATGAGAAGAATAAGAAACATCAAATACAAACAATAAAACCAACCAAAGTAATGCAACAGAAGATAATTATTCTCGATTTCGGTTCGCAGACCACGCAGCTCATCGGCCGTCGTGTGCGCGAGCTTGATACCTTCTGCGAGATTATGCCCTACAACAAGTTCCCGAAGGACGACCCCTCTGTCATCGGTGTCATCCTCAGCGGAAGCCCCTTCTCGGTACACGACAAGGAGGCATTCAAGGTAGACCTTAGTCAGTTCGTAGGACGCATCCCAGTGCTTGGCATCTGCTACGGCGCACAGTACATCTCTTATGCCGGCGGCGGAAAGGTGGAGGCAGCCGACTCTCGCGAGTACGGACGTGCCAACCTCGAGCACTTCGACGCTGAAAACCCCTTGTTCAAGGGCTTCGTTGAGAACTCGCAGGTGTGGATGAGCCACGGCGACACCATCACCGCCATCCCCGAAGACTTTAAGTGCATCGCCTCTACAGCCAATGTTAAGTATGCAGCTTACGCTTCTACAAAGCAGCCGGTGTGGGCAGTGCAGTTCCACCCAGAGGTGTTCCACTCGCTGCAGGGCACACAACTCCTGAAGAACTTCGTGGTAGACATCTGTGGAAGCCGTCAGGACTGGAGTGCCGACTCGTTCGTAGAGACAACAGTAGCTGAACTCAAGGCGCAGCTCGGTGACGACAAGGTAATCCTCGGACTCTCGGGCGGTGTCGACTCAAGCGTAGCAGCCGTGCTCCTCAACAAGGCTATCGGCAGCAACCTCACATGTATCTTCGTCGACCACGGTATGCTCCGCAAGAACGAGTTCCGCGACGTTATGGAAGACTACAAGTGCTTGGGCTTGAACGTTATCGGCGTAGACGCAAGCGAGAAGTTCTTCTCCGACCTTGCTGGCGTTACCGACCCCGAGCAGAAGCGCAAGATTATCGGTCGCGACTTCGTTGAGGTGTTCAACGCTGAGGCTAAGAAGCAGACAGGTGCAAAGTGGCTCGCACAGGGCACTATCTACCCCGACCGCATCGAGTCGCTCAACATCACGGGCAAGGTAATCAAGAGCCACCACAACGTAGGTGGTCTGCCTAAGGAAATGAATCTCAAGCTCTGCGAGCCGCTCAAGTGGCTCTTTAAGGACGAGGTTCGCCGCGTAGGTCGCTCAATGGGCATGCCCGAGCATCTCATCACACGCCACCCGTTCCCAGGTCCAGGCTTGGCTGTGCGCATCCTTGGCGACATCACTCCCGAGAAGGTACGTATCCTCCAGGATGCCGACGATATCTATATCCGCGGTCTGCGCGAGTACAAGACAAAACTCTCTGGCGAGGACGCACGTCGCGTGCTTGCTGCCGGTGTTCCTGCCGACATGCACGACGGCGAAATTGAGGTATCGCTCTACGACCAGATTTGGCAGGCAGGCACAGTGCTCCTCTCTACAGTACGCTCTGTAGGCGTAATGGGCGACGAGCGCACATATGAGCACCCCGTTGCTCTCCGTGCCGTAACCTCTACCGACGCTATGACTGCCGACTGGGCTCACCTGCCTTACGACTTCATGGCTAAGGTGTCTAACGAGATTATCAACAAGGTGCGTGGTGTGAACCGCGTATGCTACGATATCTCGTCGAAGCCACCATCAACAATCGAGTGGGAGTAAACCATTCCTGATATAGTAGGAATAAATTGTTCCTGATAGATAGGCTGACAGATTTAGCTTTAAAAAAGCAAATCTGTCAGCCTTTATTGTGCTCGTAATCTGAGAGTTACGGCTGCGCTGATAGATATGGCAGATTTTTTTTAATAACATTTTACTCTGTCATATCTTTAAATCCCAAACTTCTCTATTTTGTTATATATCGTCTTGCGGTCTACGCCTAACAGGCGGGCTGCCTTTGCCTTGTTGCCGTTGGTCTGTTGAAGGGCGGTGATGATGCGCTGACGTTCCGTGTCTTCGTCGTGCAGTTGCAGGACGTTGTCGGTGCGTATCTGTCCCATCGCCTGCGTCAGTTCGGCGGTGGTTATCTTGTTGCCGCGTGTGAGCAGCACCGCACGCTTCACCACGTTGTTCAGCTCGCGCAGGTTGCCGGGCCATGAGTGCGAGGCGAGCAGTTCTGCTGCCTCCGAATCGAATCCCTCCACTGTGCGATTCAGTTCTTCGTTGGCATGGCGTATGAAGAGTTCGGCGAAGAGGAAGAGGTCGCTGCCACGCTCCGAGAGCTTTGGCATGTAGATGGTGAACTCGTTGATGCGGTGGTAGAGGTCTTCGCGGAACCGTCCTTCGCCAACAGCCTCCTCAAGGTTCTCGTTTGTGGCGCACACCAGTCGTATGTTGATAGGTATCTCCTGCGTTCCGCCAACGGGGCGGATGCGACGCTCCTGCAGCGCACGCAGCAGTTGCACCTGCACTTCGTAGCTCAAGTTGCCCACCTCGTCAAGGAATAGCGTTCCGCCGTTAGCCATCTCGAAGGCTCCACGCTTATCGGTATCGGCACCTGTGAAGGCTCCCTTCTTGTGTCCGAAGAACTCCGATGCAGCCACGTCGCGTGGTATCGCCCCACAGTCGAGTGCGAAGAAAGGGCGGTCGGCGCGTGCGCTGAGGTCGTGAATACGGTGAGCCACGTACTCCTTACCCGTTCCCGATGCACCGAGGATGAGCACCGACATAGGTGTGGGAGCCACCAACTCCACGTAGCTATATAGCTGGCGCGAGGCTTCGCTCTTTCCCTCTATGTGGCGGGGGGCAGTGAGTTTTGAGTTTTGAGTTTTGAATTTTGAATTATGCGCCGTTGGCGCATTTTGAGTTGTAGAATTTTGAGTTTTGAATTTTGAATTATGCGCCGTTGGCGCATTTTGAGTTGTAGAGTTTTGAATTGTGGAGGAGGCTTGCTGTGCGTTCTGCTCCATCGCATCCTTAATCTTCTGCAGCAGGATGTCTGGCTGCACGGGCTTTGCGATATAGTCGGCAGCACCCGACTTCATGGCGAGCACTGCGTTCTGCACCTCCGCATAATTTGTCATCACGATGAACGGCGCATTGATGTCGTGTTCGTGCATCCATGCGAGCAGTCGAAGCCCGTCGTGGTCGGGCAGACGGAGGTCGGAGAGTACAAGGTCTACCTCTTTGCCGAAGGTTCCTGTCAGCAGTTTCACAGCAGCACCTACCGATGTCGCTTTCTCTACCTCAAATCCCTTTCGGCGCAGCCATGTCTGTAGCATTGTGCCGAACGCAATGTCGTCTTCTACAATCAGTATATGTTGCATAGTATATTCTTGAGTTTCTCTATCAGTTGTTTTGTCAATCTTTCGCGTTCTTGGTCGTTAGGGGGTGCACTTGTCTCAAGTGCACCAACCAAGTTGTCATTTTGAGTTTGTTGGTGTACTTGTTGCTTGTTAGGGGGTGCACTTGTCTCAAGTGCACCAACCAAGCTGTCGTGTTTACTTTGTTGGTGTACTTGTTGATTGCTTTGTTGGTGCACTTGAGACAAGTGCACCCCCTTGGTTTGTTTGCTTTTTTGGTGCACCCCCTGGAGGGGAGCAAGCCATTCGTTCTTGCCAGGTTCGAGCATTTCGAGCAGTGGCATCGCTTTGTGTACCGCTTTCGCAATGCGCTCCGGGTCTGAACCGTCGCCAATCATCTCTAAATATTCCTCTATCGACTTGCGTATGTCGCTTATGATTTGTCGCTCTGCTTCAGGGTCACCATCGGTGAAGGGGAGAAGGGCGGTTCGGAGTTTTGCGCTCGGCTCGTAGAGACGCTTGCCAAAGCAAGAATTTTGAATTTTGAGTTTTGAATTATTCTCGGTTTCGCCTGCGGTTTTGAGTTTTGAATTCTCAGATACTCTTACTGCTACGCCCGTGAGTTGGCAGATTGTGGCGGCAAGTGTCTGCATCGAGAACGGCTTGAACAGACAGGCATCGAAGCCGTCGCTGCGTAGCTGTGGCATGATGCTCTGCTCGTGCGCTGTCATCGCCACGAACTTCGTAGTGCATGATTGTTGCTGAACCTCGGCGTTATTGCGTATGCGTCGCATAATCTCGCTGCCGTTCATCTCCGGCATCTCAATGTCGGTGAACACGATGTTGGGAGCCGACTCCGTGGCGATGGCTATTGCCTCGCTGGCGTGTATGGTCGTGGTGGTGTTGAAGCTGATGCCCTCGATGCGTTGCAGCATCTCCGTGAGGAGCTGACCCTGCAGGCGGTCGTCGTCTACTATCACCACGGAGATCGTGGGTTGAGATGTTGAGGTGTTGAGGTGTTGAGATTTGCCTTTAGTGGGTGCACTTGTCTCAAGTGCACCAACCAAACTGTCACGTTGACTTTGTTGATGTAATTGTTGCTTGCTTTGTTGGCTTTGTTGGTGCAGCTGAGACAGCTGCACCCCCTTGGTTTGCTTGTTTTGTTGGTGCACCCCCTGATTGGTGACAATCTTCACGGGCAGACTCACGGTGAATGTCGACCCCTTACCCTTTGTCGACTGCACTCGGATGTTGCCTCCGAGCAGCGTCACAATCTCGCGCGTGATGGTAAGTCCGAGTCCCACGCCCTCCTTACCTTGTGCGCCTGGCAGACGTGTGAAAGCGTTGAACACCGTTTGCAGTTCGTCGGGCGTCATGCCGCATCCCGTGTCCTTCACGCTGATGCTGAGTTGTCGGTTTGCGATGTTCACGCCGACACGTACCTCGCCCTTGTCGGTGTATTTGATGGCGTTGCCCACAAGGTTGTTCACAATCTGTTTGATGCGGAATGCGTCCGATCGGCAGAGCATCGACTCCGTCACCTGCACATCAGTTGCCAACTTCAGCTTCTTTTCCATAGCTAATGGCTGCATCTGCGCCACACACTCGCTGATGAGCACAGCCGGTGTGAAGCTCACCTCGTGGCGTTCCGCTTTGCCGCTCTCCAGCTTGTGATAGTCGAGCAGTGCCGACACTAATTGCAGCAGATGTTTCGCCGAGCCCGATATGTTCTGCAGATATCCCACCGCCTTCGGTTGGTCGACGTATTCGCTGAGCAAGTCGATGAAGCCGGCTATAGACGCAGCCGGAGCCTTAATGTCATGCGTTATGGTGAGCAGCAGCCGCTCACGCTGCTGCATGATGCGCTCCGTTTCCGCTTTCGCCTCGATGATGCGCTGGCGGTCGCGACGTTCGCGCTTTATGTCGCGCAGTATGTACACTACGAGTATCGCTGCCGAGAGGATGGCGAGCAGACCCAACACCGCTATCCTCACAATCATTGCACGCCGCGAACTCATCGCTTTGCCCACAACACGCTGCAGTGCGTTGTGCTCATCGTTCTGTATATCCTCAATCAGTAGCCATGTGCGCTTCGTCAGCTGAATGCTTACTCGCTGCAACTTTCTGTTGCGCGAGCTGATCGCATCCTGCTTCCTGTCGCTTGCGCGTTGCTGCTCGCTGTGTATCTCCGCGAGTACGTTAGCCACAGAGTCGGCAATGTTCAGACGGTGGTTTATGGTGGCGGTAGACGGCTGATGCGTCAGTCGGGTGGTGCTCACGGTGTCGGTGTGCTGCTTGCGGAAGGCATCGCCTAAGCGTCTGAAGAAGCCACGCTTCGTCTTCACTACCTCATACACCGTCTCGTGTTGTTCGTGGTGTTCCTTCGTCTGCGGACTGATAACTATAGAGTCGCGTCCGCTATGCAGTGCCTCTAACTTGTTGTTGTAGTAGATGTCGCGGCAGTCGTTGTTCAGCTCCTTCATAACGAGCAGCGTGTTTTCGCGTTTCGCCTTTAGCAGCGTAATGAGTGAGTCGAGTCGTTGCTGCTTCAGCGTGTCCATAAGCAGTGGGCGCAACCTCATGGCGTTGGCAGCCGAACTGCCAAGAGCCTCGTCGAAGCGTTGCCACTTGCCGGCATCGCCGAGCAGTATAGAGCGTTCGGCATTGGCGGTCTCGAGCATCGTGAACACGAGCGAGTCGACAATGTCGCGGCGAGCCATCAGCCGCTCCGATGCCTCGTTGACGGCAGACAACGAACGTGTGTTGTCGTAAACCATCCATGTGGCTGACACCAACACGACGGCGAGCAAGGCGTATCCTACAAGTATTTTTATTCTGGTGCTGAACATATATGTGCTTTAATGTCTTATTCTTATATATTATAACGCAAAATCTCTTATTTTATTTTACTAAAAAAGCCTGCACCATTCTTGTTCGCACAAGAACGATGCAGGCTAAAAAAGGATTTAGTGTTGTTTTATGTCTGAAATCATCACCTTCTCTTCTCTTCTTTACACTACAGCCGGTGCTTCTGTACCTGTAGTGTCAGTGTCGGTAGAGTCAGAGAGCACTACGTTTGAGAAGAGCTGTGCTGCAGGGTCGACAGAGTCGGTAGAGTCAGAGAACATTGCTTCTGTCTGCTGATCATCTACCACCGGAGTGTCGGGAGTCTCAACAACGGTTGTGTCGACCGGCATTCCCAAACCAAGCTCTGCCTTAGAGCTACCTGCAAATACGTTGCTTACTGATACCGTTACGAAAGCTGCGAGAGCTACAAAAACTAACTTCTTCATATGCTTTAAATTTTAAATTGTTAATATTGCGTTTATCTGTGGAACTCTGCTTCGAACTGTTGTTCGTTGCGTCGTTCACTAAATAAAATGCAATCGGTGTGCCAGAAAAAGTGTGATTTTGCGTAAGTGGTTGAATATCAGTTGTTACTGTCTGTTTAGATGTGTTGGCATGGTTTGATAAAATGTAGAAAAGTGTGGAACAGTTGTAGAACTATTCCACACTTTTATGTAGACAAAGTATGCGATTATTGCAAGACAAACTTGAAGGTCTTCGTAGCAGAAGTAGTCTTTACGCTGAGCAGATATACGCCCTTAGCCAACTGCGGCATATGGATGGATAGTGTCTCGCCGGCACAGCGATTGCCGAGAGTCTTTGTGAAGACCGTGCTGCCCGTCATGTTTGTGAGGCTCAGCGTAGCCTTCGTATTGCGTGCGAAACCCAAGAGGATGTTGCCGTCGGCGATGCGTACCGTGCCATCGAACGGCATGTCGATGCGCTCGCAGCCCGCTGTCTGCTTCTCGATGCACTGGCGCAGTCCATCGAGCGCGTTAATCTTGCCGTATCCCCAGTTGCTGTCGGGTGCCGTAGCGGTGAAGTTGTCCTTGCGAGCCGTAGCCTGCACAATCTCGTGCAGCTGTTCGGGCGTGAGCTGCGGATAAGCCTGCAGCCATGTAGCCACGATGCCTGCCACGAACGGCGATGCCATCGATGTGCCCTGCATGTAGCCATACTGGTTGTAGCGACCGAAGTTCTCGTTGTACTCGGCGTACATCAGATTGCCCGATGCGTCGTTGTTCGACACCGCCGAGATGATGAAGCAACCAGGCGCAGTGATGTTCGGCTTCATGCGTCCGTCGACGGTCGGTCCGTAGCTCGAGAACGAGCTGAGGTCGCCTACGGTCTCCTGCAGCGTAGCCTGCTGTCCGCTGTTCGTGGTGTACTCGTTGCGTGTGGTGTACGAGCCGACGGTGAGGATGCGCTTGCCCGTTCCGCCAATCTCGCAGAGCGTAGACGACGCGGCGTCGGGAGCCGAGAAGCCCTCCATGTCGCGCGACTCCAGTGCGAGGTACGTGTTGTCCGACCAGATGTTCACTCTGCCCGCTGTCTTCGGCGTGATGGTGAGTGCTATGGCGTAGTTGTTGCGGATGCCGGTGAGTGCGGATGTGAGCACCACGTGCGGTTTGCCGTTGAGCGGACTAACCTCCGATGCCACCTTCCATGTGCCCGTGGCGTACTTGCCGAACGATGTCTCCGTCAGTCCCTCAGCAGGGTAGACCGTAGCCGATACCGCATCCTTCTTGTTTACCGTGCTGAAGGCTGCGATGTCTACGGTGAAGTCGGTGCCCTTCTCGCCCCATATCTCTATTGTGCCGCCCGAGGCAGAGTTGGACGGCGCAACTTTGTATTTCGCGAATGTGCGCAGCGGAGCGTCAGCTGTAGAGGCGAATGTATGGTCGATGTGGAACGCGTCGGTGCGGTGATTGCCTGCAGCACCCACGATGAGACGGCCAGGTCCCTGCATGGCATCGGTCATGGTGTCGAACGTCGAAGTGCCGTCGTGCGGTCCGTCCTGATTGCCCAAACTGAGGTTCACGACGCACGGCTTGCCTACCTCGTCGGCATAGTCAAAGATGTACTGCACGGCGTTGCTGATGTCGGCGTTGGTGCTCTCGTTGAGGTCGAGTGCCACGAGCACAATGTCCGCGTCGGGCGCGTTGCCCACGTAAGCCCCCTCCTTGTATGCGTCGCTGCCGGCAGCAATGGCTGCCACGTGCGTGCCGTGCGAGTTGGTGTCGCTGTCGCCCTGCGCCTTCTCAATCTGCTCTGGTGTGTTCAGTTCGATGCCGTAGCCGTACTTCGTTGGTGCAGTAGCACCGTCGAGCGTTTGGGTGCCTTGCTCCCAAACACGTTTGATGCGCAACTGTCCGTCGTCGGGACGGCGGAACGCAGCGTGCATGTAGTCGAAGCCGGCATCAACCACGCCCACCACTACGCCCTCGCCGGTGTAAGCCTGCGGCAGCGAGGTGCCCTTGTGTATCTGGTCGGTGCCAGCCTCCTGGCGTGCGAGGTTGAGCATCTGGCTTGCGCCCGATGTCAGCTGTATGTACTCTACACCCTCCTGCTTAGCCAACTGCTGAAGCGCGTCGATTGAGAGGCGCACCGTTGCGGTGTTGGCGTGCAGAGCAACCGGTGTCAACCCCAGTGCCTGCCACGATGTGCGTGCTGGGTCGATAGTTACGTATAGAGTCTTGAGATTTGAGTCCTGGGCTTTGAGTTTTGAGTGGTGCGCCTTCTGCTCGTTTGTGTTTGAAAGCGCTACGGCAGTACGCGGCGACAAGGCTGCTTGCGCCCACATGGAGGTGGGCGCGAGCAGCATAGATGCACCTATTATATATATGTATGGCTTGCGCATGATACACCTTGTTTTATTATGTGTAATACGGTCTATCTCACCAGTATCTTCTTTGTAGTCTGCTTGCTACCGGCTACAACCTTCACGATGTACACACCCTTGGCAAGAGCGGCGTTCTCCACCTGCGCACCTGCGAGGTTATATACTGACAGACGGCTGTAGTCGCCATCTACGCACACCTTGCCATTGTTTACGAAGATGTTCAGAGTCTGCTCTGCTTCGGGCTCGTTGATGGCTGTAGCTACATTGAAACCACCCTGCTTGTACGATTCGCCGAGGCGTGCCTTGCAGCAGTTGTAAATAGTGTGCTTGGTGTTGTCGTTCTGGTCGAACGAACCCATATAGGCTACTACACTCATGTCCTCAAGCACAGCCTTGATGTTGTTCTTAGTCTCGTCGGTATAATAGCTAGAGTGGATGCTGTTGGGTATGGTGATGGTCTTCTCCCATGTGAACATCTGTCCAGCCTTCACGTCATTCACGAGCATACCCCATGCGTTGCCTGTCACCGTTCCGCGGAATGTGTGGTTGTGAGTATAGTTTTCTCCAGCATTTGTTTGTGATGCAATTATGCCGTCCTGTACGAGGAATAGGTTGAAGATAGACTGCTTTGAAGGCGCATCGGTGTGTGCCAGTATCTGCACCTTAACTTTCAGCTCGCGTGTGCTCTCGTTCAATTTTGTTTCGAGGTTGAATGAGACGTACGGCTTTGTTGTCGCTGCATTATAGATAGTAGAGAGAACATTGTTTGTAGATGTCGCTTGTACGATTGGTGATGAACTAATATTGGCGTAAGTGTGGCGGTTTACCATAGCTGCAGGAGCGAACGTACCTCCACTTCCTGGGTAGAAGAACAGGTAATTAATGTCTTCTTGCATCGTGAATATGTCGGGGTCGTAGCCACTGTGGTGGGCTACTTCAATGATGTCTTGTTTTGAAGTCTTGATGGCATCTGCGATATTCAGATGACCTCTAAAGCATTGTGAACAGGTCTGACTTGTGAATGATTCGAGCAGCAGTGAGCGTTCCATGTTCTTCGGATAGAAGAAAAGTGACGCAGTAAGGCTGTTGTCGGAAGTGTCACCCTCCTTGTTAGCTCCGTTCACGTTGGCTATAGTGACGTTGATGTCTCGCTTGCCCTCTTTGCTTGTGTCTAAGTCTGTGAGGTCGAAGCTGTAGCTCTCCTTCGGCTCGATGTTGAGGTCGGCGAAGTGTTTTGTGGTTGTCTTGCCATCAACATCAATGATGGCATCGAAACTGTTGATTGCTGTTGTGCCAGCATTGACGAAGCATGGCGTGAGTTTGCATTCTTCGCCAGCTTTATAATATCCGTCAAATTTGCTGCGACCTACGATTACGTCGGTGTAGTCGTCCGCATTCTCCGCATTAACGAAGATGAGCGCGCTACCACGGTCCATGCCGTAGGTGTCAACCCATGTGCCATTGTTGCATGCAAAGTTGCAGCCCTCAATGTCGTACGATTTGTCCGATATGAGAAGGTTGCCTGTTGTGCCAATCTCGGCTGTGTAGCCGATGTACAGACACTCCTCTTCGCCCGTGATAGTGTATGGCTTGTCGAGTGTCCATTTTACCTTTGTGAGTGCTCTCTTTACCTCCAGTGTACCCTCGGCAATCGGTGTGCCTGTGAGTGTGGTGGCGAGGAATACGTTTATTTTGTTGTCTGTCGTATTCTTGCTGCCTACTACGAACTCTGCGAAGTCGATGGTCTTGCCCTTAAGAGCTTGCAACTTGGCGTGGCTGAAGCGTATTGCTTGACCCTGCTTATGGCTGCTGCCGAGGCGGAATGCGTTCAAACGATCGATGTCGTCTTTCGCGTAGCCAATGTTTGTGGCGTTGATGCTTCCTGCGAAAATCAGTAGGGAAGCGATACTGAGTAAGATTTTTCTCATGTTGTATATTTTTTGTTTATTATTTATTTGTTAGTTACGTTCTTTCTAAAAAGTGGGTGGTAAAAGTATTATATTATAGGTGTCATACCACTTATTGCTTGCAAATGTACGGTTTTTTGCAAATATACGCAACAATTTCGTAGAAAATAGATATAAATAGTATTGACTTTGAAAAATTAATATTATCTTTGCAATAAGATAGAGTGGACATATCAATTTGTCAGCTCGTCAACTTGTCAATGAAATAATTAATAATCAATAAAAACACAGTATTATGGAAAGACGTTTACTTTATTCGGTTGCAGCCCTGGCGATGATGCTTGGCTCGTCAACACAGTCTTTTGCACAGAACGTAGAAACCCAGAATCGCTTCTTGGTAAAGTCGGTTACGCTTGGTAGTCAGATGGGTGATGTGCCCGAAGATCTTGACTCGAAGCGCGAGTATTATTACTACAACACCGACAACAAGCTGGTAGGCAGTTCAACCTTTGGTCGTAAATATACCGACGAAGGCTATTCTGACGAGTTCTCGTTGACCAACATCATTAAGTCTGTCTTTGATGCTGATGGCAAGATGACAAACAAGGACTCGTATCAGTGGGGCGACTATGATGACGGCGATTTCGCTTTCCATAAGACATACAACTGCGAGAGCTATACCTACGATGCTCAGGGCAGACTGGCTACCGACACCACATCAATGCGCATCAACGAGTACACGTACAACGACGATGGTACGTTGGCTAAGGTTACGTCTTACAGCAAGCAGACAAAGAAGCTTGCACAGGAGATAACCTATAGTTACGAAGAGGGTAGAGCTACTCATTATTCTTCTACCGGAAAGTACTATGAGTTTGAAGCCGACCTGAAATACGATGCCGACGGCAATAAGATAGAAGAATATCAGTACACCGTGTCGGGTGAAGTGAAGAAGCCAAAGCAGCGCGAGGTATGGACATACACCGACGGCGTGCTCACGCTTCATATGAAGTATCGCTACGATAGTAAAGGTACTGAAATACCAGATACGAAGACCGAGTATGTTCCGGTGGGTGGAAATATGAACCTTATGGATGTCAGCGACTACTCTTATAATGCCACTAAGAAGCAATGGAGCAAATGGGGTCTTACCGTGCGCAATACTTATCGCAACTTCAGCGGATTGAAGGACGCTACATCAATGATGCTGCTCTCGGCAACACCCGACAAGACACTCAAGAATACCATCAACCTCCAGTTTTCCACTCCGCAGGCAGGACTCGTACACGGTTGTAAGTTTGTTGTATATCGCGACTGTGTGGCTCTCGACACTCTCGAACTTGCCGACGTTATGGATCCTGCAACCAAGCAGTGCACATATCAGGACAAGGAGCTGAAGAATAGCACATACACTTACTTCGTTCAGCCGTTGTTCGCTCTAACAAACGGCGAGATAGCAGATGCTACTGCCGACTCAGAGTGGGTGGGCTACTACAGCACAACACCGATGGACGTGAATGTGGCTCTCGCAAAGGAGCTTCCTGCCGTTACCGATCTTAAGTTTGTAAGTGGTGAAGTGAAGAGAGTTGGTTCTATTGTGAGTCAGAATGTTGAATACTACGCCAACCTTGAATGGAAGAACCCTGAAAATCTTGAAGAACTTGGTTTCGTAAAGAATAGCCTGGCTTTCGTAGGTAAAGGCTTGGCTGACGTAGATACAAAGGATCCGACAGTGAATACTGCAAAGGTGCAGATTATGGACGATGAGGTAGATATTTATGTTATAACAAGCTACAAATATGGCAAGGCTTACTCTAACTCCATCACCGTGAAGATTACAGATATTGAGGTCCCTGACGGAGTGGACGCTGTGTCTGTAGACGGTGCAGTGAAGGCTACCTTCGCACATGATGTTGTTCAGCTCAGCGAGGCTGCAAACGTATCTGTGTACTCAGCTGCTGGCGCAAAGGTGTATGCTAAGCAGAACGTAAGTAGCGTAAACCTCGCACAACTTCCTGCTTCTATATATATAATATGTATAGAGAAGGGGGGCAAGCAGAACCTCTACAAGTACAACGTAAAGAGATAAAAACTCATATTTTGAAACCAAAGGGAGCGTGCCTCTAAACTTGGTACGCTCCCTTCACTATGAATATAACCATAATAAACAATAAATGAAGACAAAAGCATTACTTGCATCGCTACTCTTCAGTGGCGCAGCTTTCGCACAGACCGCACCATTCGTGATGGTCACACCCTCCGACTATAACATTATGGCAGCCTCACCTAATGGTAAGTGGGCTTGTGGCATGTACTACGATGCCAGCAATGAAGCATACGGCTTCCGTTGGAACCTTGAGAGCGGTGAGATTGACCTGCTCAACCCCTCGTCGCCATCGCAGGCGTATGGCGTTTCTAACGATGGTATCGTAGTAGGTGTGTACACCGACAATAGCTTCAAGAAGAACGGTGCATCAATACAGCTCGCCGGCTATTGGAGCAACGACCGCTGGAACCGCCTTGAGATGCCGTCCGATGCAGTAAACAGCAGTGGCGCAGCTGGCATATCGCCCGACGGACATTATATCACTGGTAACGTGGCTGTAGGCAGCAACTACTCGGGATATGTATGGAAGGACGGCAAGATATTCCGCCAGTTGAAGGAGAACAAGAAAATAGCAATGCCTTACGCTATATCGCCTGACGGACAATATGTGACCGGATGGATTATGAACAAGAACCGCCAGGCTTGTTTCTGGGGACCCGACGGCAACTTCACAACACTCTCCGACCAGCAGTCGCCGTTCTGCGTGGGCAAGAAGTTCTCGCCCGATGGCAAAAAATTGCTTTACTTCGGCGGTTGGCAGACCGACGAAGAGGCAGGCGGAGCAGACAAGATACACGGAGCATGGGCAATCTACGACATGGAGACGGGCAGGAAGACGGCAATACTTCCGGCAGGTACTAAGGATGACCTCGACTTCTTTGACATTAGCAACCATGGCACTGTAATGTGTGAGGACAACAATTTGGGTTATATATACCAAAACGGAAAAGGCACATTCGCATACAAGTATCTGAAGGAGAAAGGTGTGAACCTCGCCGACTATCATGTTTTCGTCAATCCAGACTCGCCGAAGGATTCGGACGGCGAAACCCTTTACAACGTGACACGCGCCACATCTGTGTCGGTAAACGACCATATCATGGGCTTCCTCTTCTACAACGATAACAAGGACAATGACGGCAACTATGCCATTTCGTCGCAGTCGATGATTGTGAAGTTCGGCAGTCCGCTCTTCTCGGCTATGCCTCCAGTAAGCGTGAAGGCACAGCAGATGTCTGGACTCAACTCTGTGAAGATTACATGGAAGCCGAACGTTGCAGCTACAGGTATTACTGGCTATAAGGTGTATCGTGACGGAGACAAAGTAAGCAACGACATTGTTACGGCAGAAGGATTTGTAGATGTAGATGTCCCAGTTGGCGAACACAAATATCAAATTGCGGCAATGTACGGCGACGTAGAGTCGGCAGAGAGTGAGACGGCTACCGTTACTGTGCAAGCACAGAAAGTCTCTAAGCCGACAGGCCTCTTTGCGCAGCAGCACGGCTACAATTCTGTTTTCTTGGAGTGGAACAACCCGGCTACCAATTTCGGACAGCTCACCTACTTCGCTCCAGACGATGCGCAGCTTGAGACCTTTGGTCTGTCGTACGCTAACCTCAGCTACGAGACAGCCATCGCTTTTGATGCAGTAACACTTGGTGCATACAAGGGACAGAAGCTCACCTCCGTAGGCTTCTATCCGATGGAGGCTCAGAGTGGCTGGAAGATTAATCTCTACACCCGTGACGCAGCTGGCAAGCTTCAGAAGTTCTACACACAGCCCGTGACGCAGCAGCTGAACTATGGCGAGCGCAACGTTGTAACGCTCACTACACCGCAGGACGTGCCGGCAGGCGAACTTATCGTGTCAACAGAGGTGGCTGTGACAACAGCATCGAAGCGCATCTCGGCTCTCGACAATGTTCATGCAGTGAAGGGTAAGTCTGACCTGCTGCGCGTCACAACCGACGACGATTTTGAATCGATTGGCGACATCATGGAGGCAGAAAATGTCCTCTATGCCGCTTCATGGGCTATTGATGCTACTGTAGCACCGGTGGGTGCCGACCTCACGAAAGACAATGTAGCAAGCTATAATATATATGTAGACGGCAAGAAGGTCGGTTTGTCTGACGCGAAGACATTCACCGTTGCTTCGGTGGAGAAGGGTACACATGCGCTTGGTGTGAGTGCAGTGTATGCTAACGGCGTTGAGTCGGAACAGACCATCGTTCAGCTCGATGTGACACCCGACGACAGTCAGCTTCAGGCTGTAAGTGGAGTGGAAGTAGCTCCTGTTTCGGCTTCGGCTGTAAAGGCTACATGGCAGCAGCCGCTCGACCGCGATGTTGTTAAAGTGCAGTACTGCTCTGGTTCGGCATCAGGTCAGATTGTCACCGCACCAGCCAACAACAACTACGGCTTGATGGTTGGCGCGGTATATCCGTCGAAGACATTCCGTGGACGCACAGGCTACGTGATGAAGAAGGCGCGTTTCTATCCGCTTGCTGATGCTACATACACCATATATGTGTATAAGGACGACAAGATAATCAACGAGACAGCTGTGGAGAACTACACTTTGGGTAAGTGGAACGAAGTGGAGCTCTCAGCACCTATCGTTGTTGAGAACGGAGCTTCTTATCGCTTGGCTGTCGACTGCTACGATGTTGTGCCGGACAAGCCTGCTATCGCTTTGGATAAAAATGCGCCGATGGAAGGCTACTCGGATATCTATACGCTCGATGGCGAGTCGTGGAGTTCGATCACATCTACTGGTGTCTCTGCCAACTGGATGATTGGTCTTGTACTCGAGACTGCGCAGCCTAAAGTACTGCCTATCGATGGTTACGATGTCTATATCGACAATGCGAAGAAGAATACGGAGAAAGTGGCTGAGACAACATTCACTCACGACTTCGGAACTGATGACAAGCAGCAGCACACCATCCGCGTTGACGTTTACTATACAGTGAAGTCGAAGAGCGTGAAAGGTGGTGTGACCAAATTCCTCATCGCAGTTGCTGGCATCAACGAGAACACTGTAGGACGTATCGAAATGCGCCAAGGTGAGAACGAACTCACCGTGACTGGCGAGAACGTAGAGTCGGTGGAACTCGTGTCGGCTGCTGGAGCAGTAGTGGCAAAGGCAAAGGGCGACACCGTTTCGCTCAACGGCGTGCCTGCAGGCATGTATGTGGTGAAGGCTGTTGTGGCGGGTGAGACCGTGACACGCAAGGTTATGCTCACTAAGTAGTAGAAAATAGTACTCACTGAATAATTGTTTTTAAGCAGTTTAATCACTATTTTCGTACACTTATGCTATAATTGAAGACGTTTGTGCCCATATCGACAAAAGTGGGGTTGTGTATTGCATAATTTATGATTAATTTTGCATCGACAACAATAGAGTTAAACTTAGATTTGACCAACACAAACTCTTCTATATATATAAACAAAAAGAACGCTGGCAAGTAATGTCTTGTCAGCGTTCTTTTATGCTTTTAAGATAAGCGATGTGTGTTGTAACATATTGTTTGTCAGTGCGTTTTTTAATCTTTGGTACGTTGGCTTATCTCTTTTCTTTTAACAAGTCGCGAATCTCTGTGAGCAGCAATTCTTCCTTGGTTGGCTTCGGTTCTTCAGGTGTGGGTTCTGGCTTAATATCCTCTTCCTTCTTCTTTAGGTTTGCCAGTTTGTTTATGCCCTTAACGAGGAGGAACACGCAGAAGGCGATGATGGTGAAGTCGATGATGGTTTGTATGAATGCACCGTAATTGATGGTAGCAGGTTTCATCGTTTCCATTCCGAGATCTACTGCAGGCAGCTCAAACTTCAAGTCGCTGAAGTTGACACCACCGATGAGCCATCCGATAGGAGGCATGATGATATCATTAACGATAGAGGTAACAATCTTTCCGAATGCACCGCCGATAATCACACCTACAGCCATATCAACCGCATTACCCTTTACGGCGAATGCCTTGAACTCATTTAGTATTTTTCCCATAGTTTCTGTTTGTTAATTGTTTAATTCCTAATGTCCGATTGTATGTTTCTTGTTTCTAACTATCTTATTTTGCAAAGTGTATATAGCAAACTGCGCTTATTATATATAATGTATATAGCCCAGTGAAATTATATAGCGATTTTTTAAATAATTTAATACCTCTATTGGCTGCAAAATTAGAAAATAATTATTAACTTTGCGCTCGATAAAGAAAAAAATGCTCAAAAGTATTGCTTTTTGAATGTTTCAGTTCATTGGCAAGTACTGTGGAGCTTGAAAGTAAGATTTATTTTCAACCATTAATTAAAATATTAAAAAATGACAAAAGTTGCTATTAACGGCTTCGGCCGTATCGGTCGTCTGGCTTTCCGTCAGATGTTTGAGGCAGATGGTTATGAGGTAGTTGCAATCAATGACCTTACATCTCCAAAAATGTTGGCTCACCTTCTTAAGTATGATACAGCACAGGGTGGCTTCGCTGGTAAGTATGGCGAGGGCAAGCACACTGTAGAGGCAACAGACAACTCTATCATCGTTGATGGTAAGGA
>ERZ1035025.419-NODE-419-length-29202-cov-95.801283_pt1 | contig 29202 bp, 30 predicted proteins | sample MGYA00520619_ERZ1035025 | MGnify/ENA primary metagenome ERZ1035025 (study PRJEB33766, sample SAMN09781742) | gut metagenome | biome: gut microbiome | host: Homo sapiens | place: Madagascar | study: EMG produced TPA metagenomics assembly of the PRJNA485056 data...
TACTTGTTAAACCACTACAGCCAGAGAAGGCGGAAGAGCTAATCTCGGTAAGACCTGAAGGAAGGGTTATACTTGTTAAACCACTACAGCCAGAGAAGGCGGAAGAGCTAATCTCGGTAAGACCTGAAGGAAGGGTTATACTTGTTAAACCACTACAGTGTAGGAAGGCGAATTTGCCTATCTCGGTAACACCAGAAGGGAGGGTTATACTTGTTAAACCACTACAAGACTCGAAGGCGGAATCACCAATCTTATCATTAGAAGTAAAACAATCATTATGACCAGTTAAAATATAATAATCACTATGACCGTTAAAATAATAATAATCTCCGCCTTCTACGATCTTTGCGTCTGACAAATCTAATACAGATAGCATTCCATCTGTACCCCTACCATTCACGTCTCTTCCTGCCATTTCACGAATCATTCGCAAATCCGTACCATTTATCTCACCAATAATTTTCAGATTAGTAATCTGTTTTTTCTTAGTACTGCCTATCTTATCAGGCAAAGTACCAGCTTTTTCCAACTTAATGGTGATTTGTTTTGTAATCAAGCCATCATCATCAGCTGCTTGAATTGACAAGCAACCTAATACCATAAACAGTCCTGCCAAAAACAGTCCTTTAAAAGTAAAATTTCCCATTTCTCTATTTTTTATTATTTTCTTTTTTTGTAGATAATATTCCATTAACCAAATCCATCAAGTCTGTTCTTTTCACCTTGCCACAAATCTGGCATTTAGAATTCATTTGAGAGTTTATTATATAATAATCCCCATCTCGTTCAATACAAGCATGAGCAAAGCTATGCCTTATATGCTTGAGAAGAGGGCTAGACACACCTATACCCTTATACAATATGGTATTAGGCTTTACCGGGAAATTCAATTCGATTTTGCTTTTACGCGTATCATGCACTAGTGAAACTTTTTTTCTTATTTTCAAGGGCACATCTTTATAGGAGTATCCCGTATGCCTACCTGTTCCCTCTTTCTCATACTGATACAACACTCTGTAAAAGAACTTAACGTCCTCAGATTTCAATGTAGAATTGAACATTTCCATAACAAAAACTATTTTTGATTATTACGAGCCGCAATAATCTTATCCCTTTGTTCTTTGGTAAAAACCTGTCCACAACAAGTACAAACATAATCTCCTGTCTTTACAGCCACATACTCAGGATCCAAATGGGTTTCTACCTCGAAGTTTGGATGTGAACAAGGCTTATCGCCCCATTCTTTACGGAGTTTTTCTGCTTTTAAGTAATCCATAGAAAATTTCCTTCCCTAACCACCTCATCACCCAAGGGTAGCGATTAAAATAAAACGGAAAGCGTGGGTTCTCCTCGTCACCCGTCCCACGAACTGAGGCCTTCGCATTGCCCTGAATAGTTGAACGAGCAACGTCAAATCTCATGCAACATTTAAAAAGATAATAAAATGTGCGTAAATGCTAATATATACAGCATATAGCAGGTGTTTGGCATGGTGTGTATTTTGTTATTTATTTGTTACTCTACTATTTGATTTCATAATTTATTATAGTTAATGGTTCGTAATTGGTTCTTGTTTTGGGTAACAAATCCAATTATTTTTCGTATCTTTGCACCGTGAGTAACAAATCTCGCAAAATGACAATAAGTAGAATAAATAACAAAGTAACATGAGAAGTAACAATGAACCTGTGCGCATACGCTACAAGGATTTGGCGAATGGCACAAAGTCGATTTATCTCGACACTTACAAAAGTGGAAAGAGGTCGTATGAGTTCTTGAAGCTTTATCTGCTTCCTGAGGACGATGATAAGGCTAAGGCTGTCAATGCTGAGACCTTGCAGAAGGCAGAAGTTATCAAGAACCAACGAGTGCAAGAAATTCTGTCTGGAAAGTTGGAAACAGTGAAGGCTTCCTTGGTGCATCCTGCTTCTACAACAACTTCAAGCAAGAAGACCGCACGTTTAAGTAAGAAGAAAAAAGTTGGCAGTGATAAAACTGGCAAAAGTACCCAAGGAAAGGAAAGTGAGGTAAACGAAGTCGTTGGAGCCGTTTCTGGCAGAGAAGGACACCAATGGAAGTTTATTGACGATGACGGTGAGGACAGAGCCATAGATGGAACAATCAAAAAACATAGAGGCAGACCCAACAAGCGTGAAGCTGTCACTCTTCGTTTCAAGGACCTTGCCAACGGCAGCAAGTCGCTCTACTTCGACATATATTATAATGGTGAGCGCAGGTACGAGTTTCTGAAGCTCTATATCAACCCAGAGATTACCGAGGCCGACAAGCAGAATAATGCCTTGGTCATGGAAACCGCAGAGCGTCTGAAAGAACGCAAGATGCGAGAGGTTGTCAATGGAGAAACTTTCACGGATCCTTCTGACGAGCTGAACCAAGTGGAGAAAGTTGAGGAATACACCAGTTCTGTGATAGTCCGTAGTCGCAAGATGCGCAATGGAGACCGTTCCCTCTTCCTTGATATATATTATGGTAAGGGACAACGTGCCTATGAGTCAGTTGGTCTTTACCTTCGTAAGGATGACAGCGAGGAGAAACACAAGGAAATCTGGAAAGAAGCTGAGAAAAAGGCCAAGGAACGCATGAAGGCATTGAAGGACGGAACCTTTGAGAAGCGTGTCGGCAGAAGAGGCTACAAGCCGCATGGAGAAGATCCCGATACCAACGTGGACAAATACAAGGAGTATCTTGCCACCAAGAAGGTGAAGACAGAGATTGCCGTTGCCGAGACTGAGCGCAAGAGAAATTCCAAGACCAAGGAACCTGTGAGAATCCGCTTCAAGGAACTTGCCAACGGCAACAAGTCGGTCTATCTATCCATCAATGTCAATGGTCACCGCACCTACGACTATCTGCGCCTTTATCTCATTCCAGAGGTTGACGCAGCTGCCAAGGAGCAGAACAAGCAGACGATGCAAGCGGTGTATGCCATCAAGGCACAACGCATCATGAGCATCACTAACGGCATCGCAGGGCTCAAAGATAAGTCGAGAATCAAAATGCGACTTGTGGATTGGTTGGAGATATTCCGTGACGCACAAGTGGAGCGAGGAAGGCAATCTGCCCGAAACTGGGTAAACAGCGTGCTGAATGCAGTGAGAGAACACTCGCCAAACGTGACACTCGCAGAGATGACCAAGGAATACTGCAATGGTTTCATGGTGTTCTTGTTGAACGACTATATCACCTACAAGCACACCCATCCATCAAAATCCACGGTGATGAACTATCTCAAATGCCTCAAAGCAGCCTTCAACATGGCTATTGAGGAAGAGATAATGGACGACAATCCCGTATTGCGTCTTCGCATGGATGTTCTGAAAGGTGGCGGCACCAAGCGAGAGTATCTGACCGTTGACGAGGTGAAGAGACTGATTGACACCCCTTGCAAGCGTGAGGATATCAAGGCTGCGTTTCTGTTTTCCTGCTTCTGCGGACTCCGTATCAGTGACGTGAAGAGTTTGAAGTGGAAGAACATCATCACCGAGGGTGACAAGACACGAGTTGAGATATTGCAGTACAAGACCAAGCAGCCTCTCTATCTTCCTCTCAACAAGCAAGCCCTTCGTTGGATGCCTAAGCGTGGATCTGCAAGTGACGAGGACAATGTGTTTCCAACACTGCCAAGCAAGAACTACGACTGCATCCCGGAATGGAGCCGTGCGGCAGGTATCAGCAAGCATGTGACCTACCATGTCTCAAGACACACGTTCGCAACGATGGAGCTGACCATGGGCGCAGACCTATATACTACGAGCAAACTTCTCGGTCATACGGAGGTGCGCACGACACAAATTTACGCAAAAATCATCAACAAGAAAAAGGACGAGGCTGTCTCTCTGTTGGACAGTGCGTTCGAAGAATAAAAATGGAACATAACAATACATCAAACAACCAAGGACGAGAAGACTCCTCGTTCTCTCTTTTTACCCCAATGCAATGAATGCACCTTCGCTAACGGTGTAGGTGGCGTTTGCGGTACCAACAAACTATGGCTGTTCTTCAAGGAAGCCCACGAGTGCTATCAGACGGAAGTTATAGGATGCGGTAAACTGTATCACCGCTACAAAAAGGACTTTCTCAACAGCCATTCCTATACGGACTGCCAGTATGCGGCAGGCAAGAACGAGCACAAGAAGAACTTCTACATCATGGAGGAGTTTCTTGAAGAACGTGAGGACTTGGTAGTCATATTCTTTACCAAAGTGGATTTCGAGTATCATGACTACAAGGCTCTTCATCACAAGTTCAACACCACGGAGCCACCTCCAAACGGTCAGTATCTCCATGGTAAACCACCGTCAATATTACAAACAGCACAAGACACCAAACCGAAACAGGACTTTCAATGTTACTTTGATTCTACTCAGTTGAACCTCATTGCGCGCCATGCCAATGAGGTTCATTTGTTCTCGGCCGATGTGTCGGAAGAGGATGTGCGAAAACTCTTCTCGTGCCAAGTCAGCAAGCAGCTAAAGGCGAGAAGTAACAGACGTGTGGCTTTCTTCTTTGACATGCTCTGCAGCAAGAACTTAATCTGCAAGCAATGGCAATCGGTCATTGCAAAGCATAAACTCATCCTGTCTTCATCAACAGACAAGCCACTTACGACAACCAAGCTGTCCTCAGCAACCAGTGATGCCAAAGGTACCAACGCCAGTATCTATGAGGCTATCCGTAAGAAAGTGCAAGAAATAGCAGATTGCGGTAAAAATGACAGCAAAGACACCATCTGACAGATGAAAACCTTGACAGTTGGCTTGACAGTCGGTTGACAGTCAATCGCACTTCCATCCGATTGGCTATAAATGCCCTTACCTTTGCCCTCCGTAATCAGAAACCTGGTTATGGAGGGCGACCTCGTTATGTGTAACGATAAATAGAATAACGACAATGATTGGACAGACAACAAATCAGACAAACAATCCGCCAAAGGATGGTGTTATCCTACCGCCAACGATAGACGTGGATAAACACGAGTTGACAGAACAAGAACTGGCAGACATGACACCAATGAGACTTGCCGAGCGCATTCAACAGATGGAAGAAGCATTCAAGCTGCTTGGACCAGTGGAGGATGTGTTGAACCGCATCAAGTGCTTGGAGAAATGGCTCTTTGCAGGAAAAGACGTGCTCACCCTTGACGAGGCAAGCGTATTCCTTGACGCTTCAAAGAGTCAGCTTTACAAGCTGACACGCACTTTTGCCATTCCCCATTACAAACCAAACGGCAAGACCATCTATTTCAGCAAGGAAGAATTGGTGGAATGGATCAAGAAGCATCCAGTGAAGACAAAGGAGGTGTTTGAGCAGGATGCCATACGCTATGTGATGAACAAACCCTTGAAGAACAGATGACGATGGAAGAAATGAACGGCATGAGCCTCTTTGAGGGCGCAACAGACAATACAGATTTGTTGGAAAAGCTACTGAAAGCATCGCTTATCCATGCGGATGAGACCTACCAGACACCGCCACAGATAATATGGGTGGACAACTCGACCATAGCCACGCTTGGCAACTTCAGTGCCTCCACAGGCAAGGCGAAGAGCCGAAAGACATTCAACGTGTCCGCTTTGGTAGCTGCCTCGCTTGCTAACGGAAAGGTGCTGCAATATACGGCAAAACTACCCGATGACAAGCGTAAGATACTCTACGTTGATACGGAGCAGAGCCGTTTCCATTGCCACAGCGTGATGCAGCGCATCCTCCGGCTTGCAGGATTGCCCGACAACATGAACAGCGAGAACCTTGTGTTCTTCGGACTGCGAGAGTACAGTCCCAACCTCAGACTGCGGTTGATAGAATATGCCTTGCAGACACAAAAGGGTTTTGGCTTGGTCATCATTGACGGCATAAGGGACTTGATGCTCGACATCAACAATCCGAGCGAGTCTGTCCATATCATCAACAAACTGATGCAGTGGTCAAGCCGTTATGACCTGCACATCCATTGCGTCCTGCACTTGAACAAGGGTGATGACAATGTAAGAGGTCACATTGGCACGGAACTCAGCAACAAGGCAGAGACGGTACTGGTGATTAGCAAGAGTAATTCGATGGCGAATGTGAGTGAAGTGAAACCGCTCAACATCCGAGACAAGGACTTTGTCCCTTTTGCGTTCCAAATAAATAAGGAGGGATTGCCAGAGATTGCCAAGGACTATGTGGTTGACTCCACCACAGCCAAACAGCCGAAGATGACAATAGCCGACATTACCGATGAGCAGCATGACAAGGCACTTGGAATGGCTTTCGGCAAGAAAGTGGTGTCAGGCTATGAGAATGTGATAAACGCATTGACGAAAGGATATACAGCTATTGGTTTTGCCAGAGGTAGAACAGTGATGTCAAAGTTGCTGACCTTCCTATTGAAGAGCAAACTGGTGGTGAAGTGTGGCAACAACGAGTATTGCAGGGTGAAGGATTATCCTTCGCTTCCGCTGCTTGAAGAGCAGGAGATGAAGAAGTGAGGATGAAGCGAAAATCACTTCAAAAACCACTTCATTCACCTCGGTGTATATATAATAGTAGAACGGACGGATTTTGTGAAGTGGCATCATATATAACTACATAGACATACGACAAAATGACTTCACAAAACCGTTCATTCACTCTGGTGTATATATAATAAGCGCACGAATGAACAAAAAATGAATGAAAGATGAACATACAACAAGCAAAGGAAATCAAACTCACGGACTATCTGAGCGCATTGGGACATCAGCCCAAACGATGCAGCAAGTCCACTTCTTATTATCTGTCGCCATTGCATGCGGAGACAAAGCCATCGTTCAAGGTGAACTTCAGCCGAAACCAATGGTATGACTTTGCTCTTGGTAAAGGTGGTAATATCATTGCTCTTGCTCAACTTCTCTACAATACGGATGATGTGGGTACAGCATTGCTGCATATAGCAGCGGACATGAACAATCCAAAGCCCACAATGGCAAAATCTCCCATACTGACACAAGTAGAAACGGGCAAGATGGACAAGGTACATATCCAAGACTTGTCCTACCCTGTGCTTATGTCGTATCTGCGTTCACGCCATGTGGATGCGGATATAGGTAAACGCTATTGCAAGGAGATTTGGTACACGTTCAAGGGCAAGCGGTATTTTGGCATAGCCTTTCCGAACAGTAGGGATGGTTATGAGCTGCGTAACCCATATTATAAAGGTTGTTTGGGTGAGAAAGACATATCCTTGATACATTCACAGCAAGTTGGAGTGCAGGACAGATGCTGCATCTTCGAGGGGTTTATGGACTTTCTGTCGTACAAGACTTTGGAGAAGCGAGGAGACAATGTGATTTGCATACAAGAACCATGTGATTATATTGTACTGAACTCTATCAGTAGCCTTGGGAAATGCGTGGAACGATTGGCGTGTTACACTGCTATCCATTGTTATCTTGATAATGACAAGGCAGGACTGATGGCTGCCCATACAATCATGGAGCGTTATCAAAACAAGGCAATCAACGAATCCATAAGATATGCAGAATACAAGGATGTCAATGATTATCTTATCGGCAGAAAATCCATTATTCCGCATAAAGAGGATGTATAAAGCGATAATTTTCTACGGAGAAAGTCAATATTCTCCGTAGAAAACTATCGTTTGCGTGATTTTTGCGTAGATTTCCGTACTAACACACTACACTTTTGAAAATATGTAGTATCTTTGTACAGAATTAAAGATGCAAATCATGGAAAAGTGTATGACAAATCCAAAATCTGAAGGCTATATCTCTGCAAAAGATATGGCAGGAAGAGCTGCATACTATAAAGTATTGCAAGCTGCCAAGAATGGCGAACTTACCAGAATAAAAAGAGGTGTGTATGCAACCGATGACCATTTGGCAAGTCAAATGCTTGATGTGGAAAAGGTTGTTCCTGGTGGTGTGTTGTGTCTGTATTCCGCTTGGTCACATTATCAGATGACTACACAAGTACCACAAGAATATTGTCTTGCAATAAAAAGAGGCCGAAAAATCACCCTTCCAGATTATCCCCCAATCACACTATACCATTGGAGTGATACCGCCTTTAACCTTGGAATTACGAATACAGAGATTGAGGGGTTCAAGGTGAGGATATATGATGTTGAGAAATGTGTCTGTGATGCTGTAAAGTATAGAAACAAAATTGGCATAGATGTCTGTACGGAGATTATAAAGGAATATCTTAAACGCAGAGACCGCAATGTCAGCAAACTGATGAAATATGCCTCACAACTGAGAGTTGCCAAAACATTGGGAACATATCTACAAATGGAACTATAAAACAAGAAATATGACAACGAAGAATTATGCTCGCTCAGTAAGAGCGAAACTGCTTAATATATCGAAAGAAGAGAATGTCTTCTACCAATCGATATTGACACGATACTTTCAGGAGCGTCTGTTATACCGTCTGTCGGTAAGTCCATACAAAGAACGCTTCATATTGAAAGGTGGTGCATTACTGTATGCCCATGAGCATTTGAAAGCAAGACCAACATTGGACATAGACTTCCTTGGTCAACAGATTAGCCGTGAGTTGGACAATATCAAGGAGACATTCCGAAATTTATGCGACATAGAATGTCTGGAAGACGGAGTTGTCTTTGAAAAGGACAGCATTAGTGTAGAAGAAATCACGCTCAAAAAAGAATATAATGGTGTGCGAGTGCATGTCAAGGTAGGACTTGACACGGCAAGCCAAGTCATTTCCATGGATGTAGGCTTTGGCGACATAATAACACCTGCGCCTGTTGATCTTTCTTATCCGGTGTTGCTGGACACATTGCCAGAAGTTGACATCTTAGCTTACTCTTTAGAGACCGTGGTGGCTGAAAAGTATCAGGCAATGATAGACCATGCGACAGAAAACAGCCGCATGAAAGACTTCTTTGATGTGTACAGAATACTCAAAGCAGGAAATATTGACTTGAACACATTGCAAGAAGCCATCACAGCCACGTTTGAGAACAGAGGCACCGCCATCTCTACGGATTATAGCCTTTTCGAGGATTCTTTTGCGACAGATGCCAAACGAAATATTATGTGGAATAGTTATTTGAAGAAAATCAAATTCAAGGAGCCACTAACCTTCCAAGAAGTTTGGACATATATCACTCAGGAACTGAAACAATACATGGAAAAATAAAGGTATTACGATATACCTTATCAAGCTCTCCCATTCGGAGGGCTTTTTTTATGCCCTTTTGCCAAACATGCGAAAACTAACAGAATAAGCTGATTAAAGTATGATTGAGAGTATGATATATAGTTATAATTTGAATATGTCTTAAACTTTAATAGCCATACTTTACAAAATTCTTTTATGTCGGATTTTACTCTTTACTTTGCACTCGCAACTGGCACTTTTGCCACTGTATAGAGTATAAATCATCAATAAAACAAAGTATTATATGAGTCCATTTGTGATATTCGCCATCAGCCTTACCATTGCATACGCTATCTACTATGCGGTGATGATAACGAGAGACCTGTATGGCAAGAAGGAAGAAGCCAAAAGCAACGAGGAAGTGTTTGACATCAGCAACATAACGGAAGAGGAAGCCGCAGTAGCCGTCAACGAAAGCGATGGTGGCTTTAGCGTTGCCGACAAGCAATACGACACAAGTTTCCAAGACGGCACATCATACGATGAGGGCTATGGTATGGGAACAGAGAGTAACGGAACGATTGGTAGTTCTCTTGGTACGGATTCTTCTGGCAGAGAAGATGGTGTTGATGAAGACGAAGAAAATGATGTCAACCAACAGAAGCCGAAGAACGCAGCCGAGTCGTTACAAGAAAAGATGGATGGACAGATGGAGTCCACTTCTCCCATATGGATAGACGGACTATGGCAGGACGACTTCACGGAGAGCCTATTGAAACAAGGCGAGACAAAGCCAGGACAACCAAACATCAAAACAATACCAGTCAAGGATGAAATTTAGCCATATCATAAAGAATGTAGTAAGTTCCTTTGTCTTTGCGTTGCTCCCCCTGTCCGCATCAGCCAAATGTGGTAATGTGGACTATAGCTGGGGAGCAGACGCACTGGCAGGAATGCACGATTATGTGGTGACGATGATGCTGTATGTGCTGTATCTGACATACGCTGTCGCTGCTGTGATGGTGGTTATATCCGCTTTGCAGATATATATCAAGATGAACACCGGGGAAGATGGAGTCACAAAGTCCATACTGACGCTGATAGGAGCCTGTCTGTTTATGATAGGCGCATCCATTCTGTTCCCGGCATTCTTTGGCTACCAGATTTAAGACTCAACTGCAGAAGAGTATATCATGTGAAAGCGACAATACCTTGCTATATTAATAAGGTGTTGCCAAACGAATCATTAACAAGTAAAACAAGAAAGAATGTTTAAGAAAACGACCAACTATTTGAAGAAGACCGCCAAGAGCGTTCTCTCTTCAGGACGCTTGAAGACATTGGCATTGATGCTCCTTGTGGGCGGTGGCATTGCCATGGCGCAGAACTCGGCAGGTGACTACACAGCAGGTACCACTGCCCTGACAACAGTGACGGAGGAAATTGCCAAGTACGTACCTATTGTGGTCAAACTCTGCTATGCCATTGCTGGTGTTGTCGCCGTAGTGGGTGCCATCAGCGTTTACATCGCCATGAACAATGAGGAGCAGGATGTCAAGAAGAAGATCATGATGATTGTAGGAGCATGTATCTTCCTCGTGGCAGCAGCACAGGCATTGCCATTGTTCTTCGGTGTGACCAACTAACGAGTGAGAGTTATTCAGTGCATATTCAGTAAGTGAGAAACGACGTGAAGAATGGCAAGAGAAGAACAGGAAATCCGCTACCCCGACTACCCACTGTTCAAGGGACTCCAGAAGCCCCTTGAATTTATGGGAATACAGGGGCGGTACATCTATTGGGCAGCAGCCACGGCAGGAGGAGCCATCATCGGCTTCATTGCCGCCTACTGTCTGATGGGTATCATTGCAGGACTGATCGTGTTGGTCGTGGCAATCACTACGGGTGCAGGTCTCATCATGTTTAAGCAACGGAAGGGACTGCATACCAAGAAGAACGACCAAGGAGTGTTTATCTATGCCTACAGCAAGCGCATATAAAATGTAAAACAAAAAAAGTATCGACATGACCAAGATGTGGATGACAAGTAGAAAGTGAACGACTGGTAGGCTCATTCTCCCCAAGGGTGTGGGCCTACCATTATTTGTTTCAGCAGAAAACATTGCATCTTCGCTACTAGAGTACAGTTGTGAGTATGAAAGGAAAGAATATTATAATAACGGCATTGGCAGTGACATTGCTGACCGCCTGTAAGGACAAGACCTACAAGCCACCCACATTGGATGCCATGAGGAGTGCAGACAAGGCAAGGGCTGCTTGGGCGAGAGAGACCGAAGAACATCCTGCAACCGTGGAGATACAATCGAACAATGCAGATTCCATTGCTGTGGACAGTACATCTACAAACAGCAATACCATTGAAAGAAATACAAATGAACATCATTCATCCATCGAAGAAACAGAAGAATAAACGAGTATGGTACTATATGTAATCTTATTTTTCGTAGCTACATGTATCGGCATGGCCATATCGGTCTATGCCTTTGGCACTGGTGGCAAGCGGAAGAAAATCTTTCAGGACATCTACTTCTCCGTGGAAGACACGGACGGTATCGGTGTGCTCTATACCAAGACTGGAGAATATTCTGCCATTCTGAGAATGGAGAACCCAGTGCAGAAGTATTCTGCCAATATAGACAGCTATTATGAGTTCACCAACCTGTTTGCTGCTATCGCACAGACTCTGGGTGAAGGCTATGCCCTGCACAAGCAGGACATTTTTACCAGAAAGCAGTTCAAGGATGAGAGTGGCAAGGGACATGAGTTCCTGCCAGAATCCTACTTCCGCTATTTCAACGGAAGAGAATATACGGACAGCATGACCTATCTGACCATTACGCAGGAGAACAAGAAGAGCCGTCTGATGTCTTTTGACAGCAAGAAATGGCGAGATTTCCTGGTGAAAATCAGAAAGGTGCAAGACCAGCTGAAGGATGCCGGTATCAAGTCGGAGTTCTTGAACAAGCAAGAAGCAAGTCTGTATGTTGACCGCTTCTTTGCCATGAACTTCCGTGACAAGATGGTGAGCATGACAGGATTCAAGGTGGATGACGAGATGATAGGTATGGGTGACAGACGCTGCAAAGTGTATAGTCTGGTGGATGTCGATAGCGCCAATCTGCCGACACAGATACGTCCATTCACCAACATCGAGGTGAACAACACAAGTATGCCAGTGGACTTGGTGGCATTAGTGGACAGCATTCCAAGTGTGGAGAGTGTGGTGTATAACCAAATCATCTTTGTGCCGAATCAGAAGCGTGAGCTTGCCTTGCTTGACAAAAAGAAGAACCGCCATGCCAGTATGCCGAACCCAAGCAACCTGATTGCCGTGGAGGACATCAAGCGAGTACAGGAGGTGATAGCGAGGGAAAATAAGCAGCTTGTCTATACCCACTATAACCTGATAGTGACGGTGAAGCCCGACACGGATATACAGAAATGCACCAACCATCTGGAGAATGCCTTTGGCAGGATGGGCATCCATATCTCGAAACGAGCCTATAATCAGCTGGAGCTGTTCGTCAACTCATTCCCCGGCAACTGCTATGGGATGAATGCCGACTACGACAGATTTATGACTTTGGGCGATGCAGCCACCTGCCTGATGTACAAGGAAAAGATAGTACATAGCGAAGACACGCCCTTTAAGGTCTATTACACCGACCGCCAAGGAGTGCCAGTAGCCATCGACATATCAGGAAAAGAAGGACGAAACAAGCTGACCGACAACAGCAACTTCTTCGTACTCGGTCCTTCGGGAAGCGGCAAGAGCTTTTATGTCAATTCCATGGTGCGCCAAGCCCATGAGCAGGACACCGACATCGTGTTGGTAGATACAGGAAACTCGTATGAGGGACTATGTGAATACTTTGGAGGCAAATACATATCCTACACAGAAGAACATCCTATCACGATGAACCCTTTCAAAATCAAGCGAGAGGAATGGAACATCGAGAAGTTGGGATTCCTGAAGAACCTGGTGATGCTGATATGGAAAGGAAGTCAAGGCACAGTGAGCAAGACCGAAGACAGACTGATAGAACAAGTCATCAACGAGTATTACGATGCCTATTTCACCACCAAGAGAGTGAGCAACCTCTGTTTCAACACTTTCTATGAGTTCAGTACTGAGCGACTGCCGAAGATATGCGAGGAGAACGGTCTGCATGGCATTGACCTCTCGTCCTACAACTATCTGTTGAAGGACTTCTATAAAGGAGGCAGCCACGATGTGACGCTGAACGAGAATATGGACAGCAGTCTGTTTGATGAGACCTTCATCGTCTTCGAAATCGACAGTATCAAGGATGATCCACTGCTTTTTCCACTGGTGACGCTCATCATCATGGACGTCTTCCTGCAGAAGATGCGCATCAAAAAGAACCGCAAGATGCTCATCATCGAGGAGGCATGGAAAGCCATCGCCTCGCCCATGATGGCGGAATACATAAAATATCTGTATAAGACCGCCAGAAAATTCTGGGCAAGTGTGGGTGTGGTGACGCAGGAGATACAGGACATTATAGGCAGTGAGATAGTGAAGGAAGCCATCATCAATAACTCGGATGTGGTGATGCTGCTCGATCAGAGCAAGTTCAAGGAACGCTTTGACACCATCAAGGCGATACTCGGTTTGACCGATGTGGACTGCAAGAAGATATTCACCATCAACCGCTTGGAGAATAAGGAAGGACGCAGTTTCTTCCGTGAGGTCTTTATCAGGCGAGGACAGACCAGCAATGTGTATGGTGTGGAAGAGCCGCATGAGTGCTATATGACCTACACCACGGAACGAGCGGAGAAGGAAGCATTAAAACTCTACAAGCGAGAGTTGAAATGCAATCATCAGCAAGCCATCGAAGCCTATTGCAGGGATTGGGATGCAAGTGGTATCAGCAAGAGCCTCGCCTTTGCTCAAAAGGTAAATCAGGCAGGAAAAGTACTGAATTTAGGGAACAAAAATAAAAAGTAATCAAAGATGAAACGACTTCTATCCATCATAATGCTGATAGTCTGTGTGTTGGCAAAGGCTGACGCACAGTACTATAGCGTGAACTATGACAAGCAGACGGTGGCTGCTATGGCTGCTGCATACGGAACGGAAGCCGTGGCAGAGGCATACTATAACGAGCAGGTGCAGAACATATTGAAACACTATAATGCTGCGGAAGTGGCGAGTGCCGGCATCTTCGCCTCAAAATTCTTGGAACGCAAGGCAATGACAGAGTTGGGCATCTGGAACAGTAGCACAGAGAACTACTATTACCGCCGTATCTACAACATGGTGTCGGGCAAAATCATGCCGAAGATATGGACGGTGGCAGGAATGATGCTGAAAAGTCCGCAGACAGCCCTCTATTGGGGAAGTTATCTTGTGAAGATATGTGATGACACCAAGAACCTGTGTATGCAGTTTGAGAGTGTGGTGACAAACAGCACCCTCACATTCTCGGACATCGCCTTTCTGCAAATCAACCAGGAGATAGCAGCCATCTTGAAACTTTCAGAGATCGGCAACGTGGATTGGAAAAAGATGCTGGATGACCTGTCAAAAGTTCCGGGCAGCTTCACTGTGGACAATCTGAAAGCCGACATCGACAATCTGTATAAGGCAGGAGCCAATCTTGCAGGAGCAGGAATAAACAATATAGGCAATGCCATGTTGCAGAGTAGCCAGTTCAACGAACTCTTTCAAGGCAAGCTCAGTGCAGCCATCGACATTGTGGATAACTATTCCTCGCTGTTCAAAAGTCTCGACAAGAGCGTAGGCAACACACTCTTGGGCATGATTGGAGGCAAGGACAACGTGGCAGGACTATTCTCTCTTGCCAACTATAACCTAACCTCTTGGATGACGGACTATCTGGATGAGACAGCCGGAAACTACTACACCCAGAGATGGTATATCGCCCGAAGAGACCAAGGACGAGAGAAATTGTGCGACTATGTACCACCCACCGATGATAACAGCATCTTGAAAGGCGACCACTGGTACAGAATCAACACCAAGGATGCCAACTTCTATCCCAACAGCAGCCAAAAGGAAGCCATCTTGCAAAACTCGGAGAATCATGCAGGATGGTCAAGGACAAGGGTACAGCAGCTCAACAATCAGAATGACGGCTTTACCTACAATATCAGCTACTGGTTGAACAGCTACATCATCAGCAGCAAAAAGAAAGGACAGAAACAGAAGGCATACGCCTACGAGATACAGGTGTATAAGAGTTGGAACAGAACAGAAGAAGTGTATGAGGCAGTCTTCGATTCCTATTCGATGGACTTGAACACATTCAAGGCACAACTGCAAGCCCGGTTGAGCGAATGGAATGACAACGAGGAAGGCTATACCTATTATATAGGCAGTGATGCACGCAACTACTATCAGGCAACCGATGCCGCCAAACTGAAGGGATGCGAGAGTGTGACCATCAGCGTAACGTGTAGCGATGGCGTGCAGCTGGGGCAAGGCACCACACAATACAAATGCAAGAGTTGTGGCGGTTCACTGAATGACCACAGCAAGAAATGCGCCATGACAACATCTGTGACAGAAAACAACCTTGACCTCTCAGATTTGTATCTGCAGGAGCAGGAAGCCAATGCCAAGATAACCTCTTTGCAATCGCAAATCAATCAGTTGGAAGCTGAGAACAAGTCACTTGTCAAGCAAATCGCCAATGCGAGTGTGGACGATGCTGCCAAGTATCGGGAGCAATACAACAAGAACAAGGCTACCATCGACCAACTGAACAAAGAACTTGCCACATGGCAACAGAAACAAAGGGAAATAGAGGAAGCCAAGGCAGAGGCAGGAAAAGACAATGACATGGCGACGGATGACTACTATCGCATACCTGCCATCATGAATGACTGCAAGAGTGCCTATAATCTGACTTGGCAAGGGGAAGGAACATGGAGCGGCTATACTTACATCAGAAAAGCCACTATGCCCAACATCAACGGCATCATCACCTTCAAGGCAACATTGAAGATCGCCCGAAAGCCGAAATACTTCTTGGGCATCAAGATACACAGAGCTATTCTGCAGATCAGTTGGGAGCTGACATCGGAATACGCCAACACCTCGGTAGTGGATGTGATAACGCTTGACCCAAGCAAGACCGAGCAGGAAAAGGCGGACGAAGTGAACAAGCGCATATCGGAAATAGCACAGGAATATCCATCGTGCAAGATAACCACCGAATATGCCAAGAGCGCACCTGCCGATGACAACAATACCGATGACACCTATCACCTGCTATGGTCGAGCGATAGGTTAGAGATAGCCAGAGAGGTGGACAGCAGAATCACCAAGATATACGCAGACTTGGTATCGTTGGAGAAGATGATGCACTACAAGCGCAACATCATCGACGTGCTGATGGACATCGCTCCACATATCAATGCTGACGAAGGACGACGGTTGACACTGGTGGAGAAATGCAAGAAACGTTGGTTAAGGAAAGCTGCCGACACCAAACATTCAGATGATTATCACGGCAAGTTTAATGATGAAGACAATGAAAATGAGAAATAGAAGAGAATACAAGGCTGATGCAGCGGAGAGGGTTGCAGGGTCAGTGAGCAAGAAGCGACGAATGGATATTGTGAGAACATTGCTGGTAGCAATCTTGCTCCTCGCCCTCCCCTCTAAAACATTCGCCCAATGGGGATTTGATGTTGCCAGCGTGGAAGCCTACATCAATGACCACAAGAAACAGCGGAGTCTGTTGCTCGCACGAAGCACGTTGGAATACAGCAATAAACTATTGCACAGTTACAGTAAGGACGAGACCAAGGCATACAAGGAACTGAACGTTGACTTTGACAAATACACCAGGGCATTTGATGTGATAGATGTGCTATATCAAAGTTTACGAACCAGTTTGAACGTGTACTCCACCAACGAGGGTGTGAGCGACAGAATATCGGACTATAAGAAGCTGTTGGATGACTACAACAAAAAAGTCATCAAACGAAAGCGCATTTCGCTTGCCGATACCATACTGATAGGCATCAACCGACGAGCCATAGAGAATATCGCAAATGAAGGCGAATACCTCTACAAAAGCGTGAGCGACTTGGTGCTGTATGCCACAGGAGCGGCAGCGTGTTCTACGGCAGACCTTCTTGTGGTGTTGGAAAGCATCAACACCTCGCTTGACAATATAGAGAAGCATCTGAACAAAAGCTACTTTGAGTCGTGGCGATATATCCAAGTGCGCATCGGCTATTGGAAAGAAAAGGTTTACCGAACCAAAAGCAAGCAGCAAATACTGGAAGATGCCTTCGGTCGGTGGCGAGTGGCAGGTAAACTTGGATATTAGTTAAGTGAAGAGTGAAGTATGAAGAATTCATTTGTTAGCAAACAGTGAGAGTCAGTAACCCTTATATAATAATGTATAGACATGGATAGAAAGAAAACAAAGGCAGGAGCTATATTACTGTTGTTGGGCATAGCCATGACAGGCAATGCCCAGAGTTATGTGACATACAATCATGACAGTTCGAAAAAGAACCAGATAACGGTGATGGAAATCGGTAGTGGTAGTCTGTCACCAGAATTGTACTATCAGTTACTGCACAGCAGTTACAAGAAATCGGCTGCCAGCAAGAACAAACTCGGTTTTCGTACCACGGCAGGAATCGGAGCTTACAATCAAGTGGAATATGCCGAAGCCATCGACTCTGCCCTGACCAAAAGAGCAGAGATTGAGGTGTTGAATATGGCAGACCGTCAGATTGACCTCGCCTGGAAAGTGGAAGGAAGCAAAATTAACAGCAAGATGAATGCCTTCAAGAGCAACATCGACCGCATCCTGCCTGTAGGCGGATCCATCGGTGACAAGCAACGCTGGACAGAATACTATCATGTCTATGAGACAGCCATCAAAGCCACCAAGGATGCCTATATGCCCAATGCCAAGCGAAAGAAGATGTACCTACAGATTTATGCAGATGTGGCAAAGCAGAACGAGACACTTGTGAAGCAACTGGTACAGATGTCGAATGCCAGCAAGACCAAGGAACTGTTGGCAGCAAACGGCAACTACCAGACCGCCAACAAACGAAGCGTCATCAGCAGTGCATCCAGCAAATGGCGAGAGGCAGGAATGGCAGTGAGAAACAACACATCTTCGGGCAGTAATAACGGCTCGAACGAGGATGACAATGATTTGAAAATAAACAGATAAGGAGTTATGGCAGACAACAGCAGCATATTATCCGACTTCGGCATCAACATCTTGGAAGAAGAGATTGATGACGTGATTTTCCAGACCAACGAGTTTCTGTGCGACGCTACTTTCACAGGCTCGAATGGGCCTTTTTGGTGGGTCGTTCAAATGTGTATGGCACTCGCAGCCCTCTTCTCTATCGTGGTGGCAGCGAACATGGCCTACAAGATGATGGTGAAGCATGAGCCATTGGATGTGATGAAACTATTCAAGCCATTGGTGATAAGCATCATCCTCTGTTGGTGGTACCCACCTGCCGATACAGGCATGACGAACAGTGGCAGCAATTGGTGCGTACTGGACTTTCTGAGTTACATACCAAACTCCATTGGAAGTTATACCCATGACCTATATGAGGCGGAAGCCACACAGATAGAGGACAAGTTTACGGAAGTTCAGCAGCTTATCTACACCAGAGACACGATGTACACCAACGTACAAGCCCAGGCAGACATTGCCCATAAGGGAACAACAGACCCGAATCTGGTGGAATCGACCATGGAGCAGACAGGTGTGGATGAAGTGACCAAAATGGAAAAGGACGCAGCCAAGCTGTGGTTTACCTCACTGACTGCAGGAGCCGTAGTGAACATCGACAAGATAGTGATGCTGATAGCATTGATAGTGTTTCGTATCGGGTGGTGGAGCACCATCTATTGCCAGCAGATACTGTTGGGAATGCTGACGATATTCGGACCGATACAATGGGCGTTCTCGCTACTACCGAAATGGGAAAGCAGTTGGGCGAAGTGGCTGACAAGGTATCTGACCGTGCATTTCTATGGAGCGATGCTATACTTCGTAGGATTCTATGTACTGCTGCTCTTCGACATTGTGCTCTGCATACAGGTGGAGAACCTGACGGCTATCACCGCCAGTGAACAGACGATGGCGGCGTATCTGCAAAACTCGTTCTTCTCGGCAGGGTATCTGATGGCAGCAAGTATCGTGGCATTGAAGTGTCTGAACTTGGTTCCAGACCTTGCGGCATGGATGATACCAGAGGGCGATACCGCATTTTCTACAAGAAACTTCGGTGAGGGTGTGGCACAGCAAGCCAAAATGTCGGCACAGGGGACACTTGCCCATGTTGTTCATTAAAGATAAAAAGGTAAAAGAGTAAAAAGGTAAAAAACGAAATAGCAATGGTAATCAAGAATTTAGAGAATAAGGTGAAGTTGGTGACTATCATCTGTAGCCTGTTTCTGGTTGGATGCGTGCTGATAAGTATCAGCAGCATCTGGACGGCGAAGAACATGGTGATGGATGCACAGAACAAAATCTATGTGTTGGACGGCAATGTGCCTATCCTGGTGCAGCGCACGACGATGGATGAGACACTGGATGTGGAAGCAAAGAGTCATATCGAGATGTTCCATCACTACTTCTTCACATTGGCACCCGATGACAAGTACATCAAATACACGATGGAGAAAGCCATGTATCTGGTGGATGAGACAGGATTGGCGCAGTACAATACACTGAAGGAAAAGGGCTTCTACTCCAACATCATGGGAACGAGTGCCGTGTTCAGCATCTTCTGTGACAGCATTAAGTTTGACAAGGAGAAGATGGAGTTTACCTATTACGGAAGACAGCGCATCGAGCGCAGAACCAATGTGCTGACCCGTGAACTGGTGACGGCAGGACAACTGAAACGTGTGCCGAGGACCGACAACAACCCACATGGATTGCTGATAGTGAACTGGCGAACTTTGCTCAACAAGGATATTGACCAGAAGACAAAGTCGAACTATTAAAGGTAAAAGGGTAAAGAAGTAAAAAGGTAAAAAATGAAATAACGATGAACACAAAAGGATTTAAGCAGATGCTCATTGGGGAGAAAATGCCCGACAAGGACGACCCCAAATACAAGGAACGCTATGAGCGAGACGTGAGAGCCGGAAGAAAGTTTGCCAGGATGTGCAGAATCGACAAGGCCGCAGCTAAGGTACAGAGGTTTGCCGACTTGCACAAGACACTGTTCCTGGTCATCGTGTTCGGTTTTGTAGGTGTGAGCTTCAGTTTCAACATCTATCGCATGGCAAGAGCTTATCACTATCAGGGAGAGCGACGCACCGCCACGGAACGGCAGGACTCACTGATAAAGGCTCGCCATCAGAATATGGGGAATGCAAAGAACATAGTAAGAACCAATGAGGATGCACGCCATCCTCATAAAGACAAATAACGATGAAGCTGACAAAAAGAATCAATTTCAGACAACCCAAGTACATGCTACCTGCGATTGTCTATCTCCCACTGCTCGGTGCATCCTACTTTATCTTCGACCTCTTTGATACCAAGGTAGCGGAGAAGCAGGATGCCAATATGCAGACCACGGAATATCTGAATCCGAACCTGCCACAAGCCCATATCAAGGGCGGTGACGGTATTGGAGGCAAGTATGAGAACATGTTGAACGCCTACGGCAAGATAGAAGACCATAGTGCCGTGGAAAATATAGACCGAGACAATGAGCAAGAAAAAGAAGAATACCAAAGCAAGTATTCGGATGCCGAACTGCAACAGTTGGATGCCGAAGCCAAAAGGCAGGCTGAACAGGAGAAAACGAGAGAAGTACAAGAAGCCCATGAGCGACAAAGAGAAAATGAGGCGTTGGCAGAGCTGAATAAGGCACTTGCCGAAGCAAGACTAAAGGGACAGCAAACCACGCAACAGAACTCATCGTCTTCAGCAACAGCATCCGATGAAACAACAGCTACAGCCAAAGGCGGTATCAACATTGAAGGCAAAATCAAAGTGAATGAGAATGCCCGAAAGGAAGCGGACGAGAACGACAAGCCAAGTGAGGTGGTGAAAAAGGTGAAGACATCATCGGATTACTTCAACACTTTGGCGGTGAATGAGAAAGAGCCGACACTGATAAAGGCTATCATTGACGAGAATGTGAAAGCCGTGGATGGAAGCCGTGTGCGCTTGCGATTGCTTGATGATGTGGAAATCGGTGAGATGATAGTGAAGAAAGGCGCATACCTGTATGCCATTATGAGCGGTTTCAGTTCGCAACGAGTGAAAGGAACGGTGAAAAGCGTGCTGGTGGATGACGAGATAGTGAAAATCAACCTGTCACTCTATGACACAGACGGCATGGAAGGATTGTATGTGCCAAGCAGCCAGTTTAGAGAGACCAGTAAGGATGTGGCAAGCGGAGCCGTGACCGGCAATGTGGATATGAACACCACCAATACTGGCAGCAGTTTTTCACAATGGGGCATGCAGACCATGCAGAATGCCTATCAGAAAACAAGTAATGCCATAGGTAAGGCTATCAAGAAGAACAAGGTAAAACTGAAATATGGCACCTTTGTGTACTTGATAAACAGCAAAGACACCAAGAGTAAGTAAACATCAACATCCAAAGAATACGAATATGAATATCAAGAAGACAATTGGCGCACTGATGATGTGCGCAATAAGTGCCACTCCTCTGATGGCACAACAGACCAGTGCGGAGAGCTATCAACCCTGCACCTACCAGGAGATGGAGCAGCTGACCGTGAATGAGCGAGTGACTACAGTCATTACTGCCAGTGAACCCATCCGCTTTGTGGATATATCCACCGATAAGATAGCAGGAGACCAGCCCATCAATAATACCGTGCGTCTGAAACCCAAGGAAGGAATGCATGAAGATGGTGAGGTGCTTGCCATCGTGACCATTGTGACGGAACGATACCGCACACAATATGCGCTGCTCTATACCACAAGACTACAAGAGGCAGTGACGGATAAGGAGATACAACAGATAGAGAAGAATGCCTATAACAATCCTGCGGTCACATTGTCCTCTACGGACATGGCTCGTTATGCTCGTCAGATTTGGAGTTCGGAAGCCCATGTGAACAATGTGAAGACCAAAGCGCATAAAATGGTAATGCGACTGAACAACATCTATTCATCGGGCGACTATTTCTTCCTGGACTTCTCGGTGGAGAACAAGACAGACATACCGTTTGACATAGACCAAATACGATTGAAGCTGACGGACAAGAAGACCACAAAGGCAACCAACTCACAGATGGTAGAGTTGCATCCAGTCTTCACGTTGGAGCAGACCAAGCGTTTCCGCTATGGCTACCGCAATGTGATAGTCATTCGGAAAATGACATTCCCGAATGACAAGCAATTAACCATCGAAATGACGGAGAACCAAATCAGCGGTCGCACCATCTCTTTGAAAGTGAACTATAGCGATGTGCTGTCAGCCGACTCATTCAATCCGATTTTTCTAAAATAGCAATCATATCCAATGGAAGAAAGCAAGGAGTTACAAGGATTTTACAAGATATTCAGGGCGGTCATCTACATATCCGTGTTGATGGAGTTCTTTGAGTATGCCATAGACCCAAGGGCGATAGACGGCTTTGGCGGTGTGGTGTGTGACCTGCACGACCGCATCAAGCAGTGGTTCATCTACCATGACGGGAACCTGGTGTATAGCAAGGTGGTGACATTCCTGTTGGTGTGCATCACTTGTGTAGGCACGAGAAACAAGAAACACTTGGAGTTTGATGCCCGAAGGCAGGTGCTCTACCCCTTGGTGAGTGGCGTGCTGCTGTTGATATTGTCCGTGTGGCTCTTTGGCTATATGATGGACACTCGTCTCTATACCCTAAGATTGAACACCATCCTATATATGGTGGCAACCGTCAGCGGAACCGTATTGGTGCATGTAGCCTTGGATAATATATCGAAGTTCTTGAAGGAAGGACTGATGAAAGACCGTTTTAATTTTGAGAACGAGAGTTTCGAGCAGTGCCAGAAGGAGGAATACAACAAATACAGCGTGAATATCCCCATGCGCTACTACTATAAGGGCAAATTCCGCAAGGGATGGGTGAACATCGTGAACCCTTTCCGAGGTACATGGGTTGTGGGTACTCCTGGTAGCGGTAAGACATTCTCCATCATCGAGCCGTTTATCCGTCAGCACAGTGCAAAAGGCTTTGCCATGGTCGTTTACGACTACAAGTTCCCAACCTTGGCAACCAAACTGTATTACCACTACAAGAAGAACCAACAGTTGGGCAAACTGCCAGAAGGCTGCAAGTTCAATATCATCAACTTTGTGGATGTGGAATACTCCAGGCGAGTGAACCCGATACAGCAGAAGTACATCAATAACTTGGCAGCAGCGAGTGAGACCGCAGAGACACTGCTAGAATCCCTGCAAAAAGGCAAGAAAGAAGGCGGTGGCGGCAGCGACCAGTTCTTCCAGACCTCAGCCGTCAACTTCCTCGCCGCCTGTATCTACTTCTTTATCAACTATGGCAAGGAACCATACGACAAGGACGGCAAGATGCTGATAGCAGAGAAAGTACTAGATTCGAAGACCATGCAGATGAAGCCGACTGGAAAGGTGTTTAACCATGCAGGAGAAGAAGTGGAACCAGCCTATTGGTTGGGCAAGTATAGCGATATGCCCCATATCCTCAGTTTCTTGAACGAGAGTTACCAGACCATCTTCAATGTATTGGAGACCGACAATGAGGTGGCACCATTGCTAGGGCCGTTCCAAACCGCCTTGAAGAACAAGGCTATGGAGCAATTGGAGGGTATGATAGGCACACTGCGTGTCTATACCTCACGCCTTGCCACCAAGGAGAGCTATTGGATATTCCATAAAGATGGTGATGACTTCGATTTGAAAGTCAGCGACCCGAAGAATCCGAGCTATCTGCTGATAGCCAATGACCCAGAGATGGAGAACATCATTGGAGCATTGAACGCCCTAATCCTCAACCGACTGGTGACACGAGTGAACACAGGACAAGGCAAGAACATCCCAGTGAGCATCATTGTGGACGAGTTGCCTACACTCTACTTCCACAAGATAGATAGACTGATAGGTACAGCCCGAAGCAACAAGGTGAGCGTCGCCTTGGGATTCCAGGAGTTGCCCCAGTTGGAAGCAGACTATGGAAAGGTGGGTATGCAGAAGATCATCACCACCGTAGGCAATGTGGTGAGCGGTTCGGCACGAAGCAAGGAAACACTGGAATGGCTATCCTCCGACATCTTCGGCAAGGTGGTACAGCTGAAGAAAGGCGTGACCATCGATAGAGACAAGACGAGCATCAACCTGAATGAGAATATGGACAGTCTTGTGCCAGCCAGTAAAATCTCGGACATGCCTACAGGATGGATCTGCGGACAGACGGCAAGAGACTTTGTGGCTACCAAGACCGGTATGAATGGCAGTATGAACATACAGGAAAGCGACGAGTTCAAGACCAGTAAGTTCTATTGCAAGACCGACTTCGATATGGCAGACATCAAAAAGGAGGAAAGCGAGTATATGCCACTGCCCAAGTTCTACACCTTCAAGAGCCGTGATGAGCGTGAGCGCATCCTCTATAAGAACTTCGTGCAAGTTGGTGAGGACGTGAAAGCCATGATAGCGGAGATATTCAACAAGAAGAATGCCAGGTAACAAAACAATGACATCCCCAAAAGCAAAACAAAATCAACATCCATGACGAAAAAGATAAGGATATACATCACCATAATGTTCTTGTTTCTGTGTCAAAGTATTGTGGCACAGAACAAGACACCAACACCAGATAGCCCAAGCCAAACCGACTTGGGCATTTTTGCCTTGCCACCCTTCGAGCGAGCCGTGCGGTGCATCAAGTATTACGAGGGATGGCACGACATCAAGCGCAACTATCCCTATATCGGATGGGGACATCGGATATTGCCACATGAAAAGTTCAAGAAGAATCTCACTTATCAGCAAGCCGACTCTCTATTGCGCTCAGACCTCACCAAGTTATGTGCCATGTTCCGCAAGTATGGTAAGGACTCGCTACTCCTTGCCGTACTTGCCTATAATGTCGGTCCCTATAAGATATTAGGGAACAGTAAATTTCCTAAGAGCCACCTCTTGGAGAAGATAGAACGAGGATTGCGTAATATCGAAAAAGACTACCTTGACTTTTGTAGATGGAGAGACAAATGCATTCCGTCCATTAGAAGACGGAGAATGACGGAACTTCAACTTTTATACATCCCATAAAAAAGCAATAGTACTTTATCGGTCATTGAAGTAGTACTTCATTGCTTGTCGAAGTTATACTTCATCGGTACTTGAAGTATATTAGCCTAACAGCATACAAAAATCGCATAAAACAGGTATTTGTTTATGTAAAATTTCTGAGATATTAAAGAATATAGGCTTAAATAGTCTTAAATTTGTATGTCTGTATTGATATTTCCTGCCATTTCTTGTCATTTCTCGATAAATTTTCGTATTTTTGCAGTCGGATTGTATAGCCAGACCGCAGTTGTCGCTGTAAGACGAGTTCTTTCATGATAACCGAGTCGGCAGCCTACGCCGTGCTGAGTGTAGTGAAGTCAACCATGACATATCTATACGAAAGCGGGCTTTGGGTGGGAAGACAATCCAGACATAATGGAAGGCGTTTATCGACGCTGTGTTTGAGACACACTGAAATCTTCCAAAACAATCAGTATCAAAGTCTCGAATATGGTCAACGGTAGATGTCCCGGGTGTGATTATATCAATCCCGTGGAGACCTTGTAAGCATGAATTGTACCCTTTTGGGTGCAGTTAAATGTTTTATATAGGTCTCTTTGCGGTAGTGATTTTCATATCGGCGTGGGCTCTGACGTTGTCTGTTCGACTTTGATAGGCAGTTGGAAGAGCCTCAGTGTGTGGAATGGACAACAGGACGATTCCACGCTCTTTTTTTGTCGCAATTTAACGGATTTCTGTCTAGAAAAAAGTTAGCACCGATATGAAAGTCGATGAATGGACATCAGAAGATGTACACACCTCAGGAGGTGGTGAATTCCCTCCTTGCGCTGGACTTACCTCCAACGCCCTCCCCGAAGCTCAAAGCTCTGTTTCCGCCGAGAGTTCACAAACAGGGGTGTCCACCAGAAGTGTCCATATATTAAGTAAGTCTAAAGTACAAAAGGAGGACGAAATTCCTCATTGGTATGCTTTACGCACCACCTATGGTAGGGAGAAAAAAGCATACGACTACATGACTGCCAAAGGTATCACGGCTTTCTATCCTACTACAGATACTGTAAAACTTATAAAAGGTAAGCGCAAAGTTGTTACCGAGTCACGTTTACCTAACATCTTCTTCGCCTACGGTACCGAAGAACAACTCAAAACCTTTGTTTACGACAACGTAAACCTCCCATTTCTCCGCTTTTATTATCGTCACGCCCACGTTGGGCGCAGAATAGAGAAGATTCCTATGATAGTTCCAGACTATCAGATGGAAAGTCTCAAAATCATCTGTGCAGCCGATGCGGACAATACCATCGTATCATTAGGTGAAGTACCTAAGTTCGAGAAAGGACAGCTGGTAAAGATTACAGATGGAGTGTTTAAAGGAGTGATAGGAAGAGTTGCAAGATGGCAAGGGCAACAGAGAGTTGGCGTGGTTGTTGATGAACTGGTAACGGTGTGTACAGCATACATACCGAGTGCGTTTTTACTTTCACTAGGAAACAATTAATATAAATAATAACTATTTGATTTTAAACATCATGAAACAAAAAATTCTTTGGTGCTTAGGATTTGTCGTAGCAGCGGCTATATCCTGTTGGGCAACATCTTCATCATTTCTGTTGATGATGCCTTCGCTTTTTTCTTCTAATGTGGTGGTTCGTACCATCATGGTATGGTTGATGGTTTTGCTTATATATGTCTTGGCATCTTTTGCTATGAAGTGGGTTATCGACTCACTTAATAATGATGGCTATATGTCACATCCAAAAGCAAAACTGTGGGGAGGTCTTGCTACTTTGTTCATTGCATGGCTTATACTTTCTTTTCCAACAAATGCTCACACCTTCTTCTATAAACTGAAAATTGGTGATGTGCTGACAGAAGATTTGTCCACGACCCAAAAATACAGTCAGCAACTTGTTGACCGAACAGTGGTAGATCCTGATTACAATGTTTTGGAAAAGAAAGTTCTTGCAGAATGGAAAAAATTTGAAGATGAAGTAAAATCAGGTTCAACAGGAAGTGGAATAGGTGAATATGCTGCATCGCATGTTTCAGAAATTAACAATAGTATATTGCCTGCTGGCTATCAAATTCCTATGCCTACAAATACTAACAGAGCAAGTGATTTGCAAAATACGAATATGCTTAATGCTTGGAGAGAGAATTATCTAAATCCAACACTGGAAAGATTGAAATCAGATAAATATCTAGTGAATCCACAACTATCTAATGCTGCAAGAAAAGATGTTAAGGATATAAAGAAAATGGATAAGGCAATTCGTTCTAAGGTACAGACAAATCAAATTTCAGAAGAGGCATCTGAACCTCTTATTCTTCAAACTGATGGTGTGTTGAAATCAGCTTATTCACATATAAATGCAGGACAAAAATTCGTAAAGTTTGATAATGAGAAAGATAAAAAACGTTATACTATTGGCCATGAAGAAAATAAAGTATCGCGTTTTATGAACCCTTACTCAGTTCTTTATGATTTCGTAACTGGCAAAATACCTGTAACTTTTATATTTTGGTTAATACTTTCGTTAGTTATAGATTTGGCTGGTTTTTTCTTTTATTACCAATGGACAAAAAAAGAATTTAAATACTAAAATAAAATAGAAAATAATAAGTAACTGTTCAAAATTAATTTTATAAATATGAATAATTCACGAATAAGTTCGTACCCACAGACGCCAAGGCCATGTTCGTACAATAGAAAAGCGAGTCCGTAGTCTCGTAATCTATCGGTCTTATCCATTTGCCCTTAAGTATACGCCAAAGAATCTCGGCAGGATTAAGTTCTGGAGAATAAGGTGGAAGATAGAAGAGGAACAATCCTCTTTTCTCCCAAATTTTCCTCAGTTCTTTAACTTTCCGATTTCTATGAACAGAAGCATTGTCCAAGACAATTACAGTCTTCTTCGTGACATTGAAAGAGAATCTGTCAAGATAGTCCACAATCTTGTCTGCGTTGATGGACTCTTGTGTGGTAAAACCTTTATATTGGTTCCTTTTGGTAATCATGCCAAAGATATTAAGCCGGGCTGCCTTCTCGGATGGGATGTAAATATCCTCATTCTTGAATTGCCAGCCATATGGAACATAACCATTTGTACAAACATGGCTTTCGTCGGCATAATATAGCATAAGTTCTCCTTTGGAATCAAGTTCTTCAAGTTCTTGCAACTTCTCTTTCTTGTATGCGTAGAGCTGCGGTGAGGGTTTGCCCCTTGGGCGTTTTCTTATACGCTTATATCTTGCACCAATGTTTCTAAAAAACGTTTGAAGGTAATGTCACTGGCTTCTTTACCAGTCGCATTCTGCCATGCTTCACGTGCTTTGGACACACTCTGACGGTCTTCCTCAATTGCCTTGCGGACTGCTTCTTCATCAGAACAATCCATAATAGGCTTTCGCCCCTGACCAGGACGTGTCTCCAAGCCTTTGATGCCATTTTCTTCATAACGTTTTACCCATGTGTAGACAGTAGGTACTGTTACCTCAAGCATTTCTGCTATTTTGGGAGCTGATTTACCTTCTGACTTCAGCAATATGGATTTGCATCTGATACGAAAACTATGAGTAGGGCCATTATGATAGCCTTTCTCTAATTTGAGGCGATCAACCTCTGATAATTCAAGTACTTTTATTGGTTTCATAATTCTATTTTTTCTATAAAACGGAAAATGAACCATATTAGTACTGATATATATAAATAATTTAGATCACTTACTTAGTATATTATTGCTTAATCCAAATGAATATTATAAATTTAGGAATTCTTGCTCA
>ERZ1035025.420-NODE-420-length-29167-cov-10.960669_pt1 | contig 29167 bp, 32 predicted proteins | sample MGYA00520619_ERZ1035025 | MGnify/ENA primary metagenome ERZ1035025 (study PRJEB33766, sample SAMN09781742) | gut metagenome | biome: gut microbiome | host: Homo sapiens | place: Madagascar | study: EMG produced TPA metagenomics assembly of the PRJNA485056 data...
TAGTAAGTCTTGAAAGTAAAAAAGACGAAAAGACTGGAAGAATGATGATGGTGCCAGTTGAAGAATCTGAAAAAGAAATCCCAGCTGATCTTGTACTGATCGCAGCAGGATTCTTAGGAAGTGAAGCTTATGTTACAGAGGCTTTTGGAGTGAAAGTCAACCAGAGAACAAATGTAGAGACAAAACCAGACAGCTTTGCTACAAACGTTGAAAATATCTTTACTGCAGGAGATATGCACAGAGGACAGTCACTGGTCGTATGGGCAATTCGTGAAGGAAGAGATGCAGCTCGCGAAGTTGACAAACAGTTGATGGGATATACAAATCTTTAAGTTATAAAATAAAAAATGATGTCAGAGATAGGAATGTCAGCTGGCATCATTTTTTATTATTCTGAAAAGATTATTTTTTAACAAGTTTTCTAGAAAGACTTTTCAAAAGAGGTCGTTTTTGTTATGATAATCCGTAGAGAAAAAGATTCTTAATAAAAGAGAGAAGTATGAGGGAGCAGATTGGATTATGCATTTTTGGGGTCATTTTAAAACAATTACAAGACATAAGATTCTGGTAGCAAAAGGCTGTTTTAAACTGGGGCTTTATTATCAGGGAATTATGCACGATATGTCAAAATATTCCCCAACTGAATTTTGGGTAGGAGTGAAATACTATCAGGGAACTGCAAGCCCGAATAATGCGGAACGGATGGAGAAAGGAATTTCAACGGCGTGGCTGCATCACAAAGGAAGGAATAAGCATCACTTTGAATACTGGATTGATTACAGTATCGACAAAGATCATCCGGGAATGGTTGGAATGAAGATTCCAAAGAAGTATATGGCAGAGATGTTTGTTGACCGCGTCAGTGCAGGAAAGATTTATAATGGAGATAAATTCGATCAGAACAGCCCATTAGAGTACTTTGAACATGGAATCGGAGCAACGATCATGTGCGACGCATCGAGAGAATATTTGTTAAAGCTGCTCAGAATGTATGCAGACAAAGGCGAAAACTATACATTTGCCTATTTAAAAAAGGATCTGAAGAATGATATGAGCGGCTATGATAAGATTTCGCCATTTCAGCCATGTTCAAAAAAAATCAAGATTGGATAGAATTTCATGTATCTGTGACTTGAAATATTGTCATACTTACAGTATAATATGTAATGTAAATCAGATGAGAAGCCTGGGGTGTACGATAACTTGCTATTTTGAACCTACATTTATTTATCATGGGACTTCATATAATCGACCGGATGTCAAGCCCTGATACCGGGGGACGGCAGAACGTTGATCGAGAAAACCCACCTAGCTCTGCTAGGCGTCAAAATCGCGAGACCGGCATTCCGGGTTTATGATATGCAAAAGATAAAAAGAGGGACTGTTAATTTTAACAGTCCCTTTTAAAAATTTATAAAGGAGTTAAGGTTTTGAAATTTTTTAAAGAGAATGATAAAACACCATTTATTTTAGTGGCATTTGGAATTATCTTATATCTGATCTTAAGCAATCTTCAGATTGTATTCTCAGGGATTTCTTATGCGAGTTCAGTGGCATTCCCATTTATTTTAGGAAGCTGCCTTGCATTTATCATTAATGTTCCAATGCGTTTTTTTGAAAATCAGGTATTTAGGAAGGTAAAGAAAGGAAAGCGTGCATTAAGTCTGATCATAGCATTGTTATGCATTATTGGTGTGATCATACTCGTTTCCAGATTGATCATTCCAGAACTAGTTGAAACAATTTTTAAGTTGTCAAACAATATTCCAGGCTATGTAAAAGAAGTACAAGAATTTTTAGAACATTATTCGATCAATAAACCAATGGTGCATAAATACGTAAACCAAATCACATTTGACTGGGACAAAGTCAGTGGAGAACTGATCTCATTTTTACAAGATAGTGCTACGAATATGCTGAATTCTACAGTAAGTGTTATCTCAAATGCAGTTCAGGTTGTGGTAAGTTTTGCATTAGGATTTGTGTTTGCATTGAATGCGTTGCTGCAGAAAGAAAAATTATCTGTGCAGGTAAGAAAAGTATTAGTAGCTTTTCTTCCAGAAAAAGTTGCAAAATACATCGTGAGAGTTGGAAGACTGTCAAATAATGCATTTTCAAGCTTTTTATCCGGGCAGTGTCTGGAGGCTGTGATCCTTGGAAGTCTGATCTTTGCATCTATGAAACTGCTTGGGCTTCCATATGCTGTTTTGATCGCTGTTTTTATTGCAGTGATGTCACTTATTCCGATTATTGGCGGGTTTATTGGATGCTGGGTTGGTGTATTGTTGATTTTGATGGTAGATTGGAAGCAGGCAATCGTATTTATTATTATGTTTGTTGTTGTGCAGCAGTTTGAAGGAAATGTAATCTATCCGCATGTCGTAGGAAATTCCGTTGGACTTCCGGCAATCTGGGTGCTTGTTGCAGTAACGATCGGTGGAAATATCGCAGGAATTGTAGGAATGTTATTTAGTATTCCATTTTGTTCTGTAGTGTATCAGTTACTCTCAGAGGTTGTGAATAAGCAGATTAAGAAAAAGAATGTGGATATACCTTGATGAAAATGTACATAATACTTCTATAAAATAAAATTGGAGGTATTTTTATGGATCGAGATCAGATCATCTGTCCTTGTCTTGATATTACAGCTGGGCAGATCATGGATGCATATGAAGAAGGAGCGAAAACGGTAGAAGCGGTCAAGGAAGTAACAGGAGCCGGAACGGTGTGTGGTGCTTGCCTGGATGAGATTGAAGAATTAATACAGAGTTTATAAAATAAGAAAGAGACAGCAAAATTCGTACCGCTGTCTCTTTCTTATCCCTATAAAGGATATTTTCTAAAATTCCTACCCGAAGTTTATCATAGCATTTTTTTCGGGGGGGGTGTCAAGTATAGATGAAATAAAAAAAGAATCTCTTTTCAGAGATTCTATCTGAGTGCCGATGGTGGGACTCGAACCCACACGTCCATAAGAACAACAGATTTTGAGTCTGTCTCGTCTGCCAGTTCCGACACATCGGCTGATTCAATTGTTCGACCTAAGATATATTATCATTTCTTTATCTTAATGTCAATGATTTTTATCAAATTTTATGTAAATTGCAACGATCTTTGTATACATAAGAACATGTTACAGAGATCGCTGCAATTTATTTTTAGTCTAATTTCAAAAATGCAAAAGGATCAGCGGGATCGCTCTGTATAAAATGCAGCAGCAGATAATAAGCTTTCACAGAGAGATTTTCTTCTCTCAAAATTCGTTTTGCTTCATTCTTATCAACTAACTCTACAGATAAATCCTCATTTGGCTCTAAGTGGTCAAGATTTGGCATTCCAGTGGATATTCCATAAACCGTACAGTTTGTTTCATCTGTCATTCCGGCAGAAGAAAAATGAGGACGGCTTAAAAAATCATCGAACTTTGCGGGAGTAAAAGTAAGACCGGTTTCTTCTTTCATCTCGCGGATGGCAGTTTCTTTTACGGATTCTCCAGGGTCGATCAGTCCTGCGGGCAGTTCATATGTATAATCGTTTAAAGGATAACGAAACTGCTTTACCATGATCAATTTATCTGCTTTTTCTCCAAACAGACTGTAAATGACAACTCCGTCAGGTATGACCTTTTTGGTAGCAGCCATCATAGTGTTTTTGTCTTTTCGGCTGGCAACATAATAAGGATGTGTGTCTCCGAATTTATTCTCAGCTTCTAATTCATAAAGATTTAGAAATTTTACGTTTGTCAAAGGTGTGATCTTGTTTATTTTACTCATGGGTAGTACCTCCTATATGTTTCCATTGTAAAACATCATGACAAGATTGACAATAGATAGAAAAACAAGTATTATATACAAAAGAAGTATGAAAAGGGTGAAATTAAAGAAAGGGGGATAATGATGCGAAAGAAAATCGTGGCTGTTGCGATAAGTACAGCAATGTTTGCAACAATGATTTTATTATCAGGCTGTGGAGATACAGCAAAAGATGCAAAACAGACAACTACGACAACGACACAAGCAAAAAAGGCAACAAAACAGGGCCAAAAAGATAAAAAAATTGAGATCAGGGTACTTACAAAATATGATAAGATCAAGGATCTGCTATCTCAATACCCAAAGGATCTCACATCGAAACAGGCATCATATCAAGGAATTGTTACGATAGAGAATGAATCTTTTGATAAAAACAGTAAAACAATCTGGAAACAGTTTTTAAAAAATGTGAAAGATAACAAAGATTGTGCAATTGTGATCTGTCAATATACAGTAGAAGGAGATCCGATCCTCCAATATATTTCAAATGCAAATGGTAAGTTCTATTATGTGGAAGATTCCACAAGAGATACTTATGGAAGTGAAAAATATGTACAATACACCTATGATTACTACAAGATTTATCAACAGAATGGGCATTATACAGCAATTCTGACAACAGATAATAAACTGACATATGATGAGGCACAGGATGTCCGCAGTTTAAAGACAGCGATACAACTGCTGGATGTCAAAGAATAACATAGAAAATGGAGCAAAACGTTTATGAAAATTTCAACAAAAGGAAGATATGCAGTGCGCTTAATGTATGACCTTGCAATGCATCATACAGGTGACTGGATCGCATTAAAAGATATCTCGAGAAGGCAGGAGATATCTGTAAAATATTTAGAGCAGATCGTAAGACAGTTAAGTATCAGAGGATATTTAAAGAGTCTTCGAGGACCCAAAGGAGGTTATCAGCTTTCCAGAGATCCAAAAGATTATACGATCTATGAGATCTTAAAAATAACAGAAGGAAGCTTACAGCCAGTAGCATGTCTGGATGACGAAGTAAACCAGTGTGAACGATATCATGAGTGTCCAACCATCGAAATATGGGAAGGACTTGGTAAGGTAATTGAAGAATATTTAAGTGCAATTACATTAGAAGATGTTGTGAATAAAGCAAGAATCAAAGGTGGAAATGACTATGTGATCTAAGGATCACATGGTCTTTTTCTTTTATGAATTAAAATATCATAATTTAAGCATCAAAAATATGATACAGGATAAAAATATTTGACATTCTTTAAGAATCTGCTATACTAATAACATATTAAAAAGATAGGAAATATAGGGAATAAAAATCGAAGGAGAAATGAGATGTCAAATATATATAAAAATGTCACAGAGTTAATCGGAAAAACACCCTTAGTAGAAGTTGAGAATGTAGAAAAAAGATTTAAACTAAAGGCAAGATTATTAGTAAAATTGGATGGGTACAATCCAGCAGGAAGTGCAAAAGACCGTATCGCATACCAGATGATCACTGATGCAGAAGATGAAGGAAAATTAAAAGAGGGATCAGTGATCATTGAACCAACATCAGGGAACACAGGAATCGGCCTTGCAGCCATCGGTGCATCCAAAGGATACAGAGTCATTCTTACAATGCCAGAGACAATGAGTGTAGAACGAAGGAATCTTTTAAAAGCATATGGAGCTGAGATTGTCTTAACAGATGGCTCACAGGGGATGAAAGGAGCAATTGCCAAAGCAGAAGAACTGGCAGAAGAAATCGAAGACTCCTTCATCGCAGGACAATTTGTAAATCCATCAAACCCCAAAGTACACCGTCTGACAACAGGACCGGAGATTTGGGAAGATACAGACGGAGACGTAGATATCTTTATTGCAGGAGTCGGAACAGGAGGAACTGTCACAGGAGTTGGAGAATATTTAAAGTCTAAGAAAGAAGATGTGCAGATAATCGCAGTCGAACCAGCAACATCCCCAATGCTCTCAAGAGGCCAGGCAGGCCCACATAAGATCCAGGGAATCGGAGCAGGTTTTGTACCAGAAGTATTAAACACAGACATTTATGATGAGATCATTCCTGTCGAAAATGAAGATGCATTTGACTATGGAAAGATCATTGCAGTAGAAGAGGGAATCTTGGTTGGAATTTCCTCAGGTGCGGCACTTTATGCTGCGATTCAGGTGGCGAAACGTGAGGAAAATAAAGGGAAGACGATTGTGGCGTTTCTGCCTGATAATGGGGATCGGTATTTGTCTACTCCGTTGTTTTCGTAAATTTTAATTTGCATGGCCAATTGTAGGCTATGAGTATATGATAAAACATAAATAAGAAACCGAAATCACAGCGGTGAAATTTTGCTCACATTTTGAACGAGTCGCTGATCCGCCCAATTTCCTACGAGAACTCGCTTTGAAGTTTGTAGAAGACTATAGACTTCTAAGCTCAGACATTCGTCCAATTGGGCTGCGAACTTATTCAAAATATGGCAAAATTCCAATGCTGTTGATTCCGGTTTATTCTTTATGTTTTATCATATACGCGAAGTGTAAAGATGGTAAAATAAAATGTATCAGTAGTAGAAGTGGATGTTAAATGTAAGTTACAGAATGCCAATTTGGATTTCTACAAACAGAAATTTACAGGAAAAATTACTGTCTGATCTTCTTTCTGTCACATGCATCAAAGACTACTTCAAATCATCCCCTCTTTGTGTTACAATGTTTCAGAGTATAGAATTAGAGAAAAGGAGACATCTGGCATGGAACAGAAATTATTATTGATTGATGGAAACAGCATCTTAAACCGTGCATTTTACGGCCTTCCAGACATGACAAACAGTCAGGGGCTTCATACGAATGCGGTGCTTGGTTTTTTGAATATTATGTTTAAATTTTTAGAAGAGGAAAAGCCAACACACTTAGCGGTTGCGTTTGACTTAAAGGCACCGACATTCCGTCATAAAATGTTTGCGGATTATAAAGGAACAAGAAAGGGAATGCCAGATGAATTAAGAGAGCAGGTACCTGTGATCCGTGAAGTATTGCAGGCGATGAACATTCCTTTGATGATGAAAGAAGGCTATGAAGCTGATGATCTCCTTGGAACAATGTCTGTTCTTGGTGAAGAAGCTGGATTTGAGGTAAAGATCGTATCTGGAGACAGAGATCTTTTGCAACTTGCGACGAAGAAAGTTCAGATCCGTATTCCAAAGACGAACAGAGCAGGAACGGTTGTGGAAGATTATTATGAAGATGATGTTTTAGAAAAATATCAGGTAACTCCAAAAGAATTTATCGATGTGAAAGCTTTGATGGGTGATGCATCTGATAATATTCCTGGAATTCCTGGAATTGGTGAGAAGACGGCGACGAAACTGATCAAAGAGTTTAAAACTCTTGAAAATGCATATGCACATATCGATGAAGTAAAACCAAATCGTGCGAAAAATAACCTGCAGGAATATTATGATCAGGGTGTTATGAGTAAGGAACTTGCAACAATCAAGTTAGACAGCCCAATCGATATTACATTTGAAGAAGCAAAACTGGGCAATCTGTATACGAAGGAAGCGTATCAGATGTTAAAAGAATTGGAATTTAAAGCAATTCTTAAACGTTTTGATGGGGAAGAACAAGAAGATCTTGAGGTTAAGATCAAGGAGATTGTTGATCTTGCAGAGGCAGAAGATATTTTTGCAAAGGCAGCGAAGAAAAAAGAAGCCGGAGTTTCTATTTATAAAGAAAGCGATGCAATGTGGCTTGCATTAAACACAGAAGGAGAAGAAGTATATTTATTTAGTTGTGAAGGATTTGGATTCTTAACAGAGGACTTCTTATATGAGAAGATCGACCATTTATATGAGAAGATGGAACATGTGGCAATGATGGAAGTAAAAGAACACTTGTCTCATTTAACGATTAATGAGATGACGAAGAGTATTTTTGATGTTTCTTTAGCTGCTTATCTTGTAAATCCATTAAAGAGCACATATGAGTATGATGATATTGCAAGGGATTATAAATCTATGATGCTTCCATCCAGAAAAGAACTGATCGATAAGAAGCATCCGATGGTTACTGATGGTGTATTAAGTGATGCCGGGAAGAAGATCATGGGGTATGAAGCTTATATTTCAAGAGAAGCGATCAAACCGTTAAATGATAAATTAGTGGAACTTGAGATGATGGATCTTTATCGTGAGATTGAGATTCCAACGATGTTTGCACTGCATGATATGGAAGTTCGTGGAATTCATGTGGATTCCAAGGCACTCAAAGAATATGGAGATCAGCTGGTTGGAAGAATTGAAGAATTACAGGATTCTATCTATAAAGAAGCAGGAGAAGAATTCAATATCAATTCTCCAAAACAGTTAGGGGTTGTTTTATTTGAGCATATGAAATTAGAAGGTGCGAAGAAGACAAAGACTGGATATTCTACGAGCGTGGAAGTGTTAGAGAAGATTGAACATCTCTATCCGATTATTCCAATGATCTTAGAATACAGACAGTTAACAAAATTAAAATCAACCTATGCAGATGGACTGGCAAACTTTATTCAGGACGATCAGAGAATTCATGGTAAATTCAATCAGACAATTACAGCAACAGGAAGAATCAGCAGTACAGAACCAAATCTTCAGAATATTCCAATCCGTATGGAACTTGGAAGAGCAATCCGTAAAGTATTTTTACCAGAAGACGGCTATGTATTCTTAGATGCTGACTATTCTCAGATTGAACTTCGAGTTTTGGCGCATTTGTCACAGGATGAGAAATTGATTCATGCCTATGAAGAAAATCAGGATATTCATGCAAGGACAGCCTCTGAAGTGTTTGGGATTCCAATGGATGAAGTGACAAGTACACAGAGAAGAGAAGCAAAAGCTGTAAATTTTGGAATTATTTATGGATTAAGTGCGTTTGGATTAAGTCAGGATCTGAAGATTTCAAGAAAGCAGGCACAGGAATATATTGACCGCTATTTTGCAATGTATCCACGTGTTAAAGAATTCTTGGATGGAGAGGTGGAAAAAGGAAAAACAGATGGATATGTAAAGACAATGTTTAATCGAATCCGTCCAATTCCAGAATTAAAATCCAGCAATTTCATGCAGAGAAACTTCGGAGAACGTGTGGCGATGAACTCTCCAATTCAGGGAACAGCCGCAGATATCATTAAGATCGCGATGGTAAGAGTCAATATGAAATTAAAGGAAAAACAGATGAAATCTCGTCTGCTCTTACAGATTCACGATGAACTTCTGATCGAAACACATTTGGATGAGTTTGATGAGGTTAAAGAAATCTTAAAGAATGAAATGATGAATGCAGCGAGTCTTCGTGTTCCATTAAGTATCGATATCGAGCAGGGAGCAAGCTGGTACGAAGCAAAATAAGAGGTGAAAATATATGAAGATCATAGGAATCACAGGCGGTGTTGGCTCTGGAAAAAGTGAGGTTTTAAATATTTTAGAAAATGATTACCATGCAAAGATCATTCAGTCTGATCATGTGGCACATGAGTTGATGGCGCCGGGAGCAAAAAGTTATGATGCGATCGTTCAGTCATTTGGAGATAAGATCTTAAATGAAGACAAAACAATTAACCGCCCGGAACTTGGTGAGATTGTATTTCATGATGAAGAAAAACTTTCCTTATTAAACAGTATCACGCATAAAAATGTAGATGAAGAAATTTTATCAAGGATTGATCAGTTTGGAAAAGAAGAACCAGAAGGTTTGGTTGTTGTAGAATCAGCTTTGTTAGTCGGAGCTGGTTATGAAAAGAAATTTGACCAGTTATGGTATGTCTATACAAGGGAAGAAGTACGATATGAGCGATTAAAAGCATCCAGAGGATATTCCGATGAGAAGATCGCACAGATGATCGCAAAACAGCAAAGTGAAGAAGAATTTAAAGCAATGGCAAGCTATATTATTGATAATTCAGGTGATTTAGAAGATACAAAAGCACAGATTGCAAAGATCCTTGGCTGATATTTTGTACATTTAAGAATACAGTGCAATTCTTGAATCTTAAATAACCTTATGATATAATGTTTGCCAATAGGGTCAGCCAAGAAGAAAAGAAAGAGGTACAATCCGTGAAACTATCAAGTTTAGCAAGCAGCAGTGAAGGAAATTGCATATATGTTGGAACGAAGAAGACGAATTTATTAGTTGATTGTGGGGTCAGTGCAAAGCGCATTGAGAATTCCCTTTCTGAACTCGATCTTACGGTTCCAGAGTTTGATGGAATTTTGATCACACATGAGCATACGGATCATATCAAGGGACTTGGTGTTATCGCAAGACGATATGGACTTCCAATCTTTGCGACAGGAAAAACGATCGATGCGATCTTTGACTACAAGAACCTTGGGAAAGTAGACAAAAGCCTTTTTCATTCGATAGAAGCAGACAAGCCATTTAAGATTGGAGATATGAAGGTAAACGCATCTCATGTATGGCATGATGCCGCAGATCCTGTTTGTTACTCGTTTTACTCAGAAGAAGGAACTAAGGCAAGTATTGCAACAGACCTTGGAGACTACGATGAATATCTGGTTGAGAAGATTTATGATTCAGATATTTTATTCGTAGAAGCCAACCATGATGTGAATATGTTGCAGGTTGGACGTTATCCATATTATTTAAAGAGACGAATCCTTGGAAAACAGGGGCATTTATCGAATGAAAGATGTGCCGAACTGATCGAGGAAGCTGCAACACAGAAAACAAAGAAAGTTTATCTTGGACATCTGAGTAAAGAAAATAACTATGAAAAACTGGCTTATGAAACGGTAAAGATTTCCTTACATAATTTTACATTACCGATCGAAGTGGCCAGAAGAGACACGGTATCTACCGTAACCAGTGTATCATAAACATTTAGGAGGAATAACAAAAATGGAAAAAACAGTAATCACAGTTGTTGGAAAAGACGGTGTAGGAATCATCGCAAAGGTGTGTAACTATTTAGCTAGCAACAATGTTAACATCTTAGACATCTCCCAAACGATCACAGGCGGCTTCTTTAACATGATGATGGTCGTAGATCCAGCTGGTTCATCCAAAGATATCGCATTATTATCCAGTGAGTTAAAACAGATCGGTGAAGAAATCGGTGTTGTAATTCAGGCGCAGAATGAAAGAATCTTTGATATTATGCACAGAATTTAGTGGGGTGGCATCATGATTAATCTGAATGAAGTATTTGAAACGAATAAAATGATCCATGAGATGAATTTAGATGTTCGTACGATCACGATCGGTATCAGTTTATTAGATTGTGTTGGTACAACACTAGAAGAGGTCAAGGAGAATATTTATAATAAGATCACAACAGTTGCAAAAGACCTTGTGAAGACAGGAAAAGATATCGAGAATGAATTTGGTATTCCGATCGTTAACAAGCGAATTTCTATCACACCAATTTCTTTAGTTGGTGGAAATGTATGTAAGACACCAGATGATTTCGTAGAACTTGCGAAGGTATTAGATGCAGCAGCGAAGAAAGTTGGAGTTAACTTCTTAGGTGGATATTCTGCATTAGTAAGCAAAGGAATGACAAAAGCAGATGAATTATTGATCCGTTCTATTCCAAAAGCATTAGCAGAGACAGACTTTGTATGTTCCTCTGTCAATGTAGGTTCTACAAAGACAGGGATCAATATGGATGCAGTGAAACTGATCGGGGAGATCGTCAAAGAAACAGCAGAACTTACAAAAGACAATCAGTGTCTTGGATGTGCGAAGTTCGTAGTATTTTGTAATGCACCAGATGATAACCCATTTATGGCAGGAGCTTTCCATGGAGTTACGGAAGCAGATGCGATCATCAATGTAGGTGTTAGTGGACCAGGTGTTGTAAAACGTGCGATTGAAAATGTTAGAGGAGAGAACTTTGAAGTCCTTTGCGAAACGATCAAGAAAACAGCGTTTAAAGTAACTCGTGTTGGACAGTTAGTAGCAAAAGAAGCATCTAAGAGACTTGGAATTCCTTTTGGAATCATTGATCTTTCTCTTGCACCAACACCAGCAGCAGGAGACAGTGTTGGAGAGATCCTAGAAGAGATCGGATTAGAGTATGCTGGAGCACCAGGAACAACAGCAGCTTTAGCAATGTTAAATGACCAGGTGAAGAAGGGTGGAGTTATGGCATCCTCTTACGTTGGTGGATTAAGTGGAGCATTTATTCCAGTCAGCGAAGACCAGAGAATGATCGATGCAGTGAACGCTGGAGCTCTGACAATTGAGAAATTAGAAGCAATGACATGTGTATGTTCTGTAGGACTTGATATGATCGCAATTCCAGGAAAAACAAAAGCAACAACGATCGCAGGATTGATCGCAGATGAGATGGCACTTGGTATGATCAATCAGAAGACAACTGCTGTCCGTGTGATCCCAGCAATCGGAAAAGATGTTGGAGATCAGGTGGAATTTGGTGGATTACTTGGATATGCACCAATTATGCCAGTGAACGAATTTTCATGTGATGCATTTGTGAATCGTGGAGGAAGAATTCCAGCACCGATCCATAGCTTTAAAAACTAGAAATCAAGATATTTTTGAGGTGACAATTTTGGGGTATTAGATCAGCATGCAGACATTATATCATCAGAATCAGATATGGTGGACATGCATACAGGAAGAGAACGAATGTCCGGATCATCTGTTAAGAGAACATGGGAGCGGTTGCATAAGATTATAGAGGAGTTCCCATAAGTTCAAAGGAACGGCATAGGCCGTGGACTATATTATATAAACACAAATTAAGAAAAGAATTTAAAAGGAGATATATAAAATGAGTCAAAATGTATATGATGTGCTGCAGGAAAGAGGATTTATCGCACAGACAACACACGAAGAATTAAGAGAACTGTTAGGAAAAGAAAAAGTAACATTCTATATTGGATTTGATGCAACAGCTGACAGTTTAACAGCTGGACATTTCTTAACGATCATGGCAATGATGCATATGCAGAGAGCAGGACACCGTCCAATCGCCCTGTTAGGTGGTGGAACAACAATGATCGGAGATCCATCTGGAAAATCTGACATGAGAAATATGTTAACAAAGGAAACGATCGATCATAATGCGAAACGTTTCAAAGAACAGTTATCAAGATTTATCACATTTGATGATGACAAAGCAATCTTAGCAAATAACGCAGATTGGTTATTAAATTTAAATTATGTTGAGTTCTTACGTGAAGTTGGAGTTCATTTCTCGGTCAACAAGATGTTAACAGCAGAATGTTACAAACAGAGAATGGAACGTGGACTTACATTCTTCGAGTTTAACTATATGTTAATGCAGGGATATGACTTCCTTGAATTAAATAGAAGATATGGCTGCAAATTAGAGATGGGTGGAAATGACCAGTGGTCTAATATCCTTGCAGGAGCTGATTTGATCCGCAGAAAAGAAAAGAAAGATGCTTACGGATTAACATTAACACTTCTTACAAGAAGCGACGGAGTGAAGATGGGTAAAACAATGGCAGGTGCTGTATGGCTTGACCCAGAGAAGACATCTCCATACGATTTCTACCAGTATTGGAGAAATATCGAAGATGTGAAAGTAGAAGAATGCTTATCACTTCTCACATTCCTTCCAATGGACGAAGTTCGAAGACTGGGAGCTTTAGAAGGAGCAGAGATCAATAAAGCAAAAGAAGTTCTTGCTTATGAAGTTACAAAGATCGTTCATGGAGAAGAAGAAGCGAAGAAAGCTCAGACAGCTGCAAAAGCAATGTTTGTAAGCGGTGGAGCAAATGAAGATGCCCCTACATTTGAATATGAAGCAGATAAATTAGCAGAAGGAATCGATATTCTTACAATGTTAGTAGATTCTAAACTTTGCACAACTCGTTCAGATGCAAGAAGAATGGTACAGCAGGGTGGAGTTTCTGTAAATGGTGAGAAAGTAGATGCAATTGATGCAACATTTGGTAAGGCGGACTTTGACGATAAAGATCGTATCTTATTAAAGAAAGGTAAGAAGAAATTCTGCCAGATCAAAGAAAAATAATCAAAAAATGAACAAGCAGGAATCCCGGAGAGTTGATACTCCGGGGTTCTTTTCAATATTCAAAAGGAAAATAAAAAAGAAAAGAGGAAGAGAACTTTGAAAACAAAATGCACAAGAGGAATCATATATTTTATCGGTTTGATCGTGCTTGCACTTGGAACTGTACTGGCAGTTATTTTTACAGGAAGAGTCATTGCGGTTTATAATTATTTCCTGAAACATCCAATGCAGAATCTTGCAGGAATCACTGCAGAATTATAAGCCAGAGATAATGAAAGCCCTTCATGTTACAAAAAATTATGTAGAAAATTGTCGAAATTTATGATTTTCCCTGTTTCAATATGAACAGGCACAGATGAATCAGAAGATTGGAATTTTGCAATAGTCTAGTGCCAAACAAAAAGAACGATGAACTCTTGCAGCCAGTTCATTTTGCTCTAAAACATCTTCCATCAAGAATGCAACGCCATCCTGATTATTAGAAGGAGCAATGACAGAACATACATTTTTCACGGCAGCAGAAGCATTTGCCATAGCAGCAGTGACTCCAAGATCAAGAGATAACATAGAAAGATCATTCCCACTATCACCAACCGCAAGGATTTGTGAAGGAGTGATCTTTTTTGTTTGGGCATAACGAAGCAGAGCAGTGCCTTTCTGTGCATTTACGTGTGTGATCTCAAGATCATTTTTGGAAGTTGACACCGCATGTAACTGATCGATCCCATGAATATCATCTTTTAAAGCATTGATCTTATCTTGATCAAAAAATGTAGTAGAGATTTTATAAATTGGTGTTTCACAGCCAAGCAGACTTTCTTTTCCTTCAAAAAAGCGAACTTTAGAAACCATCATTGCAAAGTCGTGCCAAGTACGGAAATATACTTTACCTTCTTGTTCAATGGCAGGAAACACTTCATTTTTATAATAAGATAATAACGTATTTTTATCAGTGATCGAGGTTTTTCCATATTCCGTTGCAATGTCGGCAAAAGCACCATGCCGTTCAAAAACAGTTAAGATCTGTTTTGCAATACTTTTTGGAAGCGAAGCGATATGAAATCCATTGCCGTGCACATCATAAGTGCAAGCCCCACTGTGGCAGATCATATCACAGGAAAGAGATGCCGCATCAAGTTCTCTTTTTGCAGCGCGATAATCTCTTCCAGTATTTACAATAAAATGAATTCCATGTTTCTGTAATTTTTTCACCGCATTGATCGTTCGGTCAGATATATATCCTTTGTCATTTAATAAAGTTCCGTCCATATCGGATGCAAATAATCGTATCATATTAAGTACTCCTTTCGTGTGTATAAGATGATAGTAACAGGGAAATACAAAATTTAAATGATATCTATGTTAAATTTCTGCAATGAAAACTATTTAGAAAAAAATCTAAATACTGATTGACTTTTTAAATATGAAATGCTATAAAGTAATTAGAAATATTTCTAAATAGCTACAGAAAGGATGAGAGTTATGGGATTTGCAGAGACATTTAAAGCATTATCAGACCCGATACGAAGAGAGATACTTATGATGCTGCGGGATGGTAGTATGTCCGCTGGAGAGATTGGTTCTCACTTTGATATGACAGGTGCAACCATTTCTTATCATTTGAATATTCTTAAAAAAGCAGAGCTGATCTTCGAGAAGAAAGAGAAAAATTATATTTATTACACGTTAAATACATCAGTTGTTGAGGAAGTTATGTTATGGTTATCAGAATTGAAGGGAGGGAATCATGATGCTAAAGAAGAATAAGAAGTTTTTTATTGGAAGTTGTATTGTAATTTTATTACCAATGTTTGCTGGATTTTTGCTATGGGATCAGCTGCCAGCACAGGTGGCAACACATTTTGGAAGAAACGGAGAGGCCGATCGATACAGCAGCAAATTATTTGCAGTAGCAGGAATTTATCTGTTTTTGCTGGCGGTGCATATTTTCTGTACATTCATTACAGAATTTGATCCTAAGAAAAGGAATGTTGGGTCTAAGATTTATCATATGATCCTATGTATCTGTCCGGTTGTATCACTTTGGTGTGGGGTAATGATCTATGGAAATGCATTAGGATATAAAGACGTGATTAATTTAAATCTGTGGACAAATGTTTTACTAGGAATAGTTCTGATCGTTGTTGGAAACTATCTTCCAAAGTGCAGACAGAATTACATGATTGGAATCAAACTTCCATGGACATTATATAGTGAAGAAAACTGGGATTACACACATCGGATGGCTGGAAAATGGTGGGTCATTGGCGGAGTTTTGACGATTTTGCTTGGGTTTCAGAAAGTTATTGATCCGATTGGCGCAGCAGTTGGAATTATTTTGATCATTACATTGATACCGACGGTTGCTTCTTATATTTATTATAAGAAACATCAATAAATGAATAATCTTCGTGCAATATATTGATAATTTGGTGCAATTGACATATAATAATGGTGAAAGGAGTGATATCATGGCTAAATCAACAACAAGTAATATTAGTATTCGAATGGATAGTAATCTAAAAGCAGCAGCAGAAGCTTTATATGAAGAACTTGGTATGAATCTAAGCACAGCTTTTAATATTTTTGTTCGTCAATCTCTAAGAGAAAGAGGAATTCCTTTTAAAATCACAGAGGGAACCCCAAGCAAAGAAACCGTTTCAGCAATGCTTGAGGCAGAAAGGATTGCGAAAGATTCATCTGTAAAAGGATATCGTGACGTGGATGAATTTTTTGCAGATTTAGATAATGACTAAATATGAAATAAAAAATACAACACAATTTAAAAAGGATTATAAACTAGCGAAAAAAAGAGGCTTGAATATTAAGCTTCTAAAAGAAGTTGTATCCAAACTAGCAAATGGAGAACAACTAGAACCTAAATATAAAGATCATATGTTGTCTGGAAATTGGAGTGGGCATAGGGAATGTCATATACAATCAGACTGGCTTCTTATTTATTATATAGAAGATGATGAGCTAGTGCTTACGCTTTCTAGAACAGGCACACATAATTGATAAGACATCTTTCATCAAAGAATGGTGGGAGAATGGCGACAGTGTTACATTGATCACTCGTCCAAGAAGATTTGGTAAGACACTCAATATGAGTATGGTCGAAACTTTCTTCTCCAATACAGAGAAAGAGCAGGCAAAGTTATTTGAAGATTTAAAAATCTGGAAAGATGAAAAATATCAGAAACTTCAGGGAAGTTATCCCGTTCTTTTTTTTAGTTTTGCAACAGTGAAAGAGCCAGATTATGAAAGAACAAGATTTTTATGAATCTGTCAGTGTGGATATGGATGATAATGCGGCAACGATGGCTCTATATCAGTTAAGTGATTATCTAAGCAGATATTACGGAAAGAAAGTTTTAATTCTTTTGGATGAATATGATACACCGTTTGGATTTACAGAAGCAGAGGTAAAGCAAGCGCTTTGTTTATTTGATATGGAAGACTCTTTTGATGAGGTAAAACAATGGTATGATGGTTTTTGCTTCGGAAAACAAAGAGATATCTATAATCCATGGTCGATCACAAAGTATTTGGATACAAAAGAATTGAAATCCTATTGGGCAAACACAAGTTCAAATCAGCTGATCGCGAAATTATTGCAGCAGGGCAATTCAGATATGAAAGTTGTTATGGAAGATTTGCTTCATCGAAAACAGATTGAAGAAGTGTTGGATGAAGAAATCGTATTTGAACAGTTAGACGAGAATGAAAATGCAATTAAAAGCTTGTACTGGTCAAAAGGAAAGACATTGAAAAAAATCATGTGGTGCGATGATGAAAAAATCAAGCCTTACTTTATAGTTGCGGGAAAGAATCTGACATATGGAAATCTGAGAAGGCAGTTGACAGACAGCCTGGAAGATAAACCACTTCCGAAACTGTCAGAAGAATTGCAGAAACATACATTCTGGGAGTTCGGAAGTAAAGAAGAACATTTTAAATACAGAAATGTAGTTATGAGACCTATATACACGGTAATTTTCCGGTTTTTGAAGGATTCAACCATATGCAGTATCAGATTCGGGAGCCGGAAGGATTTGCGAGAATGCTGGAAACGATTATTGTAACAGGTAGATTTTCTAACCCGGTTGTTAAGAAGGCATAGAAAAGGAGAAATTGATAATGGTTATTCTTACAGAGCAGATAGAGATTCCAGCTCTCTATGAGAAAATGGAGGCATGGACCGCTAACTTTGAGGAAGAGTTTGTGAAATGGAGTCCCTACCACATCGAATGCAATCTCTATAACGGGAACTATCAAGTGGGAAGCAAGATCCGCTTCCGCGAGATTGTTATGGGGCTGGACTATGATGTTACAGGCACGATTACGGAATGCGAACAGGATGAGAACCATTTCCGCATTGTATTCCGGAGCGACAAGAAGACGGCGTTCATCACCTTTGAAGGAAAAAGAACCGAAACAGGATGTCATTTTTCTCACACAGAGGCTTTCGGCATGACAACGCCGGTAATTGGGGCGATCATGAACTTCCTGATCTTTAAGGTGTTTTTTAGGAAAAAGGCAAACTGGCAGCTTATACGGGATGATATGATTTTAGATAACAGGTATTTATACGAGATTCTGACTGAAGGAAAATACCCGGAAAGAATTCCGCTGGACAAGCTGATGGCAGAAAGTGAAACTTGATAATATGAATTTGGAAAAATATCTTAGAGAAACACGTATGCTTGATTATTCAAATTCGTCCATTCAAGAACTCATCAAAAGCAGAGGATGGAAGGAAATAGAGGACTTTGAACGAATCAAAAGCATCTACAATTTTGTTAGAGATGAGATTTTATTTGGATACAATATGGATGATGATATCCCCGCTTCCAAGGTTCTTTCTGATGGTTATGGACAATGTAATACCAAGGGGACATTGTTTATGGCACTGCTTCGTGCCTGTGATATTCCGTGTCGAGTACATGGGTTTACAATCGATAAGAAATTACAGAAAGGTGCTATGACAGGACTTGTTTATAAAAGAGCACCGCAGAATGTCTTCCATAGCTGGGTTGAGGTTTATTTTGAAGAAACCTGGTACGAACTTGAGGCGTTTATATTAGATAAGCAATATCTTGAAAAGCTGCAGGCTATGAATACAGACTGCGTCGGTGGTTTTTGTGGTTATGGTGTTGCAGTTAAGAATTTTCAACATCCGATTATTGATTTCAATAGGAATAATACATATATCCAAAGCGAGGGAATCAATCAGGATTTTGGTGTCTATGATTGTCCCGATGATTTGTTAAAAGAACATCATCAGGAATTATCACTGATAAAAAAGGTTGCTTATAGGTATTACGGCAGACATATGATGAATAGAAATGTGAGAAAAGTCCGAAACGAATAGTACAGATTCCAGTTTATCGGGCTGACGAGATACAGAAAACAGAATAAGAATAATCAACAGGCAGGTGGTCTTATAACGAGACTGCCTGCCATCTTTTATGCTTGCAAGTGCCATTCCTCAAGGGGTGTTCAAATGAACCCCCTTTGAACACCATTTGGGGAAATATGGTTAAATTGTATCAAGTTCAGTGTTCCAACGAAAGCATGACATTGCGGCATATCCCTCTTACGATGCAGGACTGGGAAAAAAGACTTAACAGCTTCATTGAAATGTTTGATTATGGCATATTGCAGGATGCAGGTAAAGTAACGGCTGAAATTGCAAAGCTTAATGCTGAGACAGAATTTGAAAAATATCGAGTAATTCAGGACAGACTGTTTATGTCTGACTTTGATCGGTATATACTGGAACTGGAAGAAAATGCGAAGAAATAGAGCGTGAAACCAACGATGGTATTTATTGTAGAACATTAAATCGTGAATTTGAAAGAAGGTCGAACGATAATGAAATGTTTAAATTGTGGAAATGAAATGGAACAAGGAACAGTAGAAGGATATGCACAAGGCGGTGCTAGTTCGTATGAATTTATATCCAATAGGGAGAGACAGAAAAAGGGCATAAAAGGTTTCTTTACCAGAAATACTGTTACTGTTCTTCCATATCCTGGTGAACACCAGGCATGGCATTGCCCACAGTGCAAAAAAGTGATGATGTGGATGGATTCGGATGAGTAACTTTCAGTTGCAAGACATTACACTTTTTAACGATAACTCCAATCTATCGTTAAAAGGTTCGTGGATATGTATCCAGATACAAACGTAAAAATCGGTAATTCATAGAGTGCTGACTTTTCATGTGGAGACCGTTTGTTTGCTGTCAAGAAAATAAAATCAAGTGCCAGAAAGCGGCGTATTTCCGGACTTTTTGCGAGGCTGACATCATCAGGAAAGCCTTGCGGAAAGTCCGGTTTTCTTGTATGAAAATATATCTACTTTTTGGCCTGATTAGAGAAAAGTAGCATAGAATATTTCTGAGCGGGTATGGCTAAGAATGTTTTGGCGTATTGACAGGACACTTGAAATGACGTATACTAAGCTCAGTGATCGTTCTGTAGAAACTTGCGAAGCCTACAGGCGGGGGAGAGCCTGCGGGTCCAATGTCATTAAGTTAAGATGCTATAATAGGAATCGCTATATCAGAAATGATATGGGGTTCCTTTTTTGCACCTTTTTACAAAAAATGCTTGACACCGATTCAAAAATGTGCGGCCGCTTTCGCTATTGAATGAAAATAAGATTGCGAAAGCGGCCCTTGTAATTAAGTAAGAAATTAATTGCAAGGAGGTAACAAATGAATTGATTGACATCTTTCAGGCTTCCGGTGAAATGCCGTCTGCATCAGCATTTGTACAGCAGCGCACAAAAATCAAACCAGAGGCACTAAAAGCCGTGTTTGATGGATTCATGAGCAGGATACTGACATCGGCGGACAAGATGAGAATTCTTGCAGTTGATGGCTCTGATATTCAGATTGAAACAAATCCCAAAGACGAGACGTCACACATTTCTACTTCCACAGACAAAAAATCCTTCAATCTTTTACATTTAAATGCATTGTACGATTTGGAGGAACATGTTTACAGTGACGCAATAATTCAGGCTGCAAAAAACCAAAACGAACATGGAGTTCTGAATGAAATGGTTGACAGGTCTGAAATCCCGAAGGCTCTTGCGGTTTCATTGTTGGAACAATGTTAACTTAATGACATTGTAGATTATATGGCATCTTTTTTTATAAGAAAATAAGTTTCAAATGAAAATCAATACAATTATGAACCAAATCTATTGACATACAAACAAAAAAATGCTAACTTATAATTACAAACAAAACAAATACAAGTTACGAACGAAACATTCTGAAAGGAGATACCATGAACAATACAGAACATTTCGGTAAATTAACAGAACGTATGCAGGCATTTCGTGAGGAAGTGCTGGATGCAAAACCATATATTGATGCAGAGAGAGCCGTACTAGCAACACAAGCTTATAAAGAAAACCAGAATCAGCCAAGAGTTATGGTAAGAGCCTTGATGCTTCAGAAGATTTTAGAAGGAATGAGCATTTACATTGATGACAAATCCCTAATTGCAGGTAATCAGGCAACAAAGAATAAGAATGCGCCAATCTTCCCGGAATACACAATGGAATTCGTTATGAACGAATTAGATCTCTTTGAGAAACGTGACGGAGATGTTTTCTATATTACAGAAGAGACAAAAGAACAGTTAAGAGAGATTGCCCCATTCTGGGAGAATAATAACCTTCGTGCCAGAGGAGAAGCCTTACTTCCTGAAGAAGTTGACGTATTCATGGAAACAGGTGTCTTTGGAATGGAAGGAAAGTTAAATGCTGGGGATGCCCATCTGGCAGTGAATTATCAGAGAATCTTATCTGATGGATTGAAAGGATATGAAAAAAGAGTAAAAGAATTAAGAGCAGCATTAGATTTCACAGATCCAGAAAGCATTGATAAGAACGTATTTTATAAAGCCGTTTTAACAGTCATTGAAGCCGTTCGTGATTTTGCACAGCGTTACAGCAAACTTGCAAAAGAATTAGCAGACAAAGAAACAGATGCAAAACGTAAAGAAGAATTATTACAGATGAGCGAAATCTGTGCGAAAGTTCCATATGAACCAGCAACATCCTTTAGAGAAGCTGTCCAGTCTGTATGGTTTATCCAGTTGATCCTTCAGATTGAATCTAACGGACATTCCTTGAGTTATGGACGTTTTGACCAGTATATGTATCCATATTATATGAAAGATATCAACGAAGGAAAGATCACAAAAGAAGATGCATTAGAATTATTAACATGCTTATGGATCAAGACATTGACAATTAATAAAGTACGTTCTCAGTCACATACTTTAAGCTCTGCAGGATCACCAATGTACCAGAACGTAACGATCGGTGGACAGACAACTGATAAGAAAGATGCTGTCAATGAATTAAGTTTTGTAGTATTACAATCTGTTGCACAGACAAGACTGACACAGCCAAACTTAACCGTTCGTTATCATGCCAATATCGACAAACATTTCTTTGATGAATGTATCGAAGTTATGAAACTCGGGTTTGGTATGCCAGCATTAAATAACGATGAGATCATCATCCCATCTTTCATTAACTGGGGTGTCAAAGAAGAAGATGCATACAATTATAGTGCAATCGGATGTGTAGAGACAGCTGTTCCAGGTAAATGGGGATATCGTTGTACAGGTATGTCTTATATTAACTTCCCAAGAGTTCTGCTTTGCGCTATGAATGACGGAGTTGATTTAACAAGCGGTAAGAGATTTACCAAAGGATATGGCAAGTTTACAGAGATGGAAACATATGAAGATCTCTTGGCAGCATGGGATAAGACCGTCAGAGAAATGACACGTTATAGTGTTATTGTGGAAAATGCAATTGATAAAGCATCTGAGCGAGATGTACCAGACGTTTTATGTTCTGCATTAACAGATGACTGTATTGGAAGAGGAAAAACAATCAAAGAAGGTGGAGCAGTCTATGACTTTATCTCTGGACTTCAGGTTGGTATTGCTAATATGGCAGACTCTCTTGCAGCGATCAAGAAACTTGTATACGAAGAGAAGAAGATCACAAAAGAACAGCTTTGGAATGCAATCTTAGACGATTTCCAGTCAGAAGAGAACAAGAAGATTCAGGAAATGCTCATTAATGACGTTCCAAAATACGGAAATGATGATGACTATGTCGATCAGTTAGTCGTAGAAGCATATGATTCTTACTTAGATGAGATTAAGAAATATCCAAACACACGTTACCACAGAGGACCAATCGGCGGTATTCGTTATGGTGGAACATCATCTATCAGTGCGAACGTTGGACAGGGAATGGGAACCATTGCGACTCCAGATGGAAGAAATGCATTTGAACCATTAGCCGAAGGAAGCAGTCCGGCACACAATGCAGATAAGAATGGTCCAACAGCCGTATTTAAGACCGTTGCAAAACTTCCAACAGAGAAGATTACAGGTGGAGTCTTATTAAACCAGAAGATGACACCACAGATGTTATCAACAGAAGAAAACAAACAGAAATTAGAGATGCTGATCCGTACATTCTTCAATCGTTTACATGGATACCATGTTCAGTATAATATTGTATCCAGAGAAACTCTGATCGATGCCCAGAAACATCCAGAGAAACATAAAGACCTGATCGTTCGCGTGGCAGGATACAGTGCATTCTTTAATGTATTATCTAAGAAGACACAGGATGATATTATTGGAAGAACAGAACAGACATTATAATTAACGTTAATAAAGAAATGGCAGTCAAGCTTGAGTGTAAGCTGGCTGCCATTCTTTTATAGAACATAATACCGAGAGAAATAAGGATATCATATAACTAGAAACATAGAAAAATCCTAGGAAATTAAAACCATTTTTCCTAGGATTTTTTGCATATCAACTTTTTAAAAAAAGCATTCAACTCCAGCATCCAAAAAAATCTGCTGATAATCCGTAAGATCTTCCGGATGTAATGCTTTTACATTCTCATAAGCATAAGTCTTTCCAAGAAGATGATACTTATTTTCTCCGAACTGATGGAAAGGAAGTAACTGTACTTTCTTTGCACCAACCTGATTTAATAAAGCTGCGATTCCTTTTGCATCATCCAAAGAATCATTGAAATCAGGAATGACAGGAATTCGAGGAAGAACTTCAATTCCCTGAGAGATCGCCCAAGCCAGGTTTTTCACAATCTGTTCATTATGGACTTTCGTTCCTTCGTAATGTTTATCACTGTCATAATGCTTGACATCAAATAAGAGTAAGTCAAACATTGGAGCTAATTCTCTGAAAATCTCTTCTTTAATATATCCAGTCGTTTCAATGGCTGTATGAATCTTATGCTCTTTTAATTTTGCAAGTAAGGCCTTTACAAAATCTGGCTGAACCATTCCTTCGCCGCCAGAGATTGTTACACCACCGTCAGATTCTTCATAAAAATCAATATCCTGAAGACAGACTTTGACAACTTCCTCTACATCTTTTGTCTCACCTTCATAACTTAAAGCCTTTGCGGGACAGTTTTTTACGCATTGTAAGCATCCAACACATTTTGATGGGTCAACACTCACATAGCTGTCCTCGCCCATAGTAATTGCCCTATTTGGACAGACATGAACGCAAGTGCCGCAATGAACACATTTTTCTCTGTCATATAAAACCTGAACCTGACTTAACTGTGATTCTGGGTTCGCACACCATTTGCAGCGCAGTGGACAGCCTTTCAAGAAAACGGTTGTACGGATTCCAGGACCGTCATGAATGCTGAATTTCTGTATATTAAAAACAATACCATTTGTTTGCATGGTTCTTAAATTCCCCTTTCATATTTTCTTATATATTCTAACATAGGAATTACGAATTGTAAACGTAATACTTACAAATGAAAGAAATAATATAAATAAATGAAAATAAATGTTGACATATTCGAAAAATGTGATAAGATAGAGATATCAAAAAACGAAACAGATATAAGATTTAGGAGGAGTTTTTACCATGGAATTTATTTTAGATACTGTGGATCTTGAAGAGATCAAAGACGGTGTAGACCACATGCCAATCGTTGGAGTAACAAGCAACCCATCAATCGTTAAAAAGACATCTCCAGAAGATTTCTTCGGACACATGAGAAAAGTTCGTGAGATCATTGGGAAAGAAAGAAGTCTTCACGTACAGGTTATCTCATTAGATGCTGAGACGATCGTTAAGGAAGCTCACAGAATCTTAGAAGAGATCGACGATCAGGTATATATTAAAGTTCCTGTATCTTATGAAGGATTAAAAGCAATCAAGATCTTAAGTGCAGAAGGTGTGAATGTTACAGCAACAGCAGTTTATGATTTGATGCAGGCATATTTTGCGTTAGCAGCAGGAGCAAAATACATTGCACCATATGTAAACCGTATTGGAAACCTTGGAGCAGATCCTATGGAACTGATCAGTAATCTTCAGGATCGTATCGAAGATGATGGATATGACTGCAAGATCGTAGCAGCATCATTCAAGGGTGTTGAGCAGGTCAAGAACGCATTCAACTATGGAGCTGAAGCAATCACAGCACCATATGCTGTATTAAAACAGGTATTTGCTAATCCTAACATTGACAAAGCAGTTACAGACTTCAACAATGACTGGTATGCAGTTTATGGAGAAGGAAAAGGAATCTGTGATCTATAATTAAGATCAATACATAAGTAAGGAAAGAGAGCCGCAAGACGGCTCTTTCCTATATATAGAAAGGACAAAGTTTCATGACAGATAGACAGACAAAGATTCTTGAAATTGTAAATCAAAAAAAGAAAGTAGAAGTTGCAACATTATCAAAGATGCTGGAGGTATCACAGGTAACGATCCGAAAAGACCTGGATGCATTGGAAGAGCTTAATTTCTTAACAAGAGAACATGGTTACGCAACGATGAAGAATATGTCAGATATCAGTAATCGTATGGCTTTTTGTTATGAGACAAAACAGCGGATCGCAGCGAAAGCAAGTGAGATCATATCAGATGGTGAAACGATCATGGTAGAATCTGGCTCAAGCTGTGCATTGCTTGTAAAATACCTTTCTGAGACAAAGAAAGATATTACAGTAATCACGAATTCATCTTATATTGCACGATTTATCAGAGAATCTGAAGGTGGAGTCGCGAAAGTTATCGTTCTTGGAGGAGAGTATCAAAAGGAAGCAGAAGTTATGGTCGGACCATTAGTAAAAACCTGTGCGGAAGCTTTCTATGTAGATAAACTCTTTATGGGAACGGATGGTTACATTCCTGGAATTGGGTTTACAAGTGGAGACATGTTAAGAGTAGAGGCCGCTAAGAGTATGATGGGTTCTGCAAGGAATTCGATTATTTTGACAGACTCCAGCAAATTTTCAGAGCATGGAGTAGTTATGCAGTCAAGACTGAAAGATATTGATATGGTATTTACAGATGATCAGATTCCATCAGAAGCAAAAGAAGTATTGGAACAAAATGGTGTCAAAGTAGAGATTGTACCAAGATAACTATATTAACAGGAAAAGCAGATAAAATCATACAAAAGCCCGGAACACCGATCAAGAAGGGAGAGGTGTTCCGGGCTTTTTGTATGATAAGTTAATATTAAGGCATATGTAAATCTAATTTTTCCAAAATATGCGAAGTATAAGGATCAACTTCATTTATTTGCGAAAAAACAGTCTGTATCTGTTTAGTTTCTTTTGTGTGAAATGATTTTGAACAAGCAACGATAAAAAATAAAAACAAAATAGAAAATCCAATCCTCAATTTTAAAAAGGACCAGTAAGTGGGTGTCTGATTTTCTTGTTCATTTATATAAGAAGAAAAACTACTGCCAGAATTTAATCTTCGGTATGCATTATTAAGACGTGTTTGTTCTATATTAAGATCATGTTTTTGGTACATAAAAAGCACCTCCTTTTATACATTTTATTCAAAGACGAAAAAAACTGAACAAATTTTTAAAAAAATTGAAAGAAAAGGTTGACAATAAAATGTGAAAGTGCTACTTTAAATATAGATGTTAGCACTCGACATAAATGAGTGCTAATAATAGGAGGCGAAGATATGGAGTTAAATGATCGTAAGAAGTTAATATTGAAAGCGATTATCGCCAATTACCTTGAAACCGGTGAGCCGGTAGGATCAAGAACTATCGCAAAACATCCAGAATTAAAGCTAAGCTCAGCAACGATCCGTAATGAGATGGCAGATCTGGAAGATATGGGATTTATCTTACAGCCTCACACATCCGCAGGAAGAATTCCTTCTGATGCAGGATATCGTTTTTACGTAGACCAGCTGATGAACGAACGCGACAGTGAACATGAAGAGAAGCAGGCATTGATCAAGAGAGTTGATAAGATGGAAGTCTTATTAAAACAAGTTGCGAATGTATTAGCAACAAGTACAAACTACGCAACAATGGTTTCTTCTCCTCATTATCAGAATGTAACGTTGAAGTTTGTACAGTTATCTCAGGTGGATCATGAGCATTTACTTGCGGTTATCGTAACGCAGGGTAATATCGTGAAGAATAAGATGATCAAAGTAGAAGAACCTCTTTCTAATGAAGATGTTCTGAAATTAAATGTAATGTTGAATACATTTTTACAGGGATTATCTTTACAGGATATGAATCTGGCATTGATCCAGACGATGAGAGATCAGGCAGGGATCAGACAGGATGTATTAGAACGGATTCTTGAAGAGATTGCCAAAGCAATCCACGATGCAGATCATATGGAGATCTACACAGGAGGAGCAACCAACATCTTAAAATATCCGGAGCTTGGTAATCCGGATACAGCAACCGAGCTTCTTGATACATTAGTTGAGAAGAAGGCACTGACTCAGCTGGTTGATACAACTTTGGAATCAGATTCAGATAACCACACAGGAATTCAGGTTTATATCGGAGAAGAATCTCCGGTCAAGAATATGAAGGACTGCAGTATCGTAACTGCAACATATGAACTTGCAGAAGGCGGTACAGGTACCGTTGGTATCATCGGACCAAAGAGAATGGATTACAAGAAAGTTGTTAAGACTTTAAAGAACCTCACTGAGGAATTAGATGATATTTTTAAAGACAAATCTTAAGAAAGGAAGTGATGTGATGAGTAAGAAAAACGAAAACATCAACGAAGAAGTAAAGAACGCAGAAGAGACTGCGAAAGATATAAAAGATACTAAAACAAAGGAGGAAACTTCTAAGGAATCTAAAGAGACAAAAGAAGAATCCGCTGATGACAAAATCGCAGAATTAGAAGCGTCCGTAGCTGACTGGAAAGACAAATACCAGAGACTGATGGCAGAATTTGAGAACGCAAGAAAGCGTACAGCCAAAGAAGCCACACAGCGTTATGATATGGGAGCTATGGGAGTTTTAGAAAAACTTCTTCCAGTCATTGATAATTTTGAGAGAGGCTTAGAAGCCGTATCTGAAGACGAGAAAGATTCCGCATTCGTTAAGGGAATCGAACAGATCTACAAACAGTTTACAGCTGTGATGGAAGATCTGGGAGTAACACCAATGGATGCACAAGGTAAAGAATTCGATGCAAATCTTCATAACGCAGTGATGCATGTTGAAGATGAAGAGTTCGGTGAGAACATCGTTGCAGAAGAATTACAGAAAGGTTACATGTACAAAGATAATGTACTGCGCCACAGTATGGTAAAAGTAGCAAACTAATATTTATTATATATAGAATTAAGAAGAAATCTTAGGAGGACATAGATCATGGGTAAAATTATTGGTATTGACTTAGGAACAACAAACAGTTGTGTAGCAGTTATGGAAGGTGGAAAACCAACCGTTATTACAAATGCAGAAGGTATGAGAACAACACCATCTGTAGTAGCATTTACAAAAACAGGAGAACGTGTCATCGGTGAACCTGCAAAACGTCAGGCAGTTACAAACGCTGAGAAGACAATCGCTTCTATCAAACGTCATATGGGAACAGATTACAAAGTTCAGATCGATGATAAAGCATATTCTCCACAGGAAATCTCAGCAATGATCTTACAGAAATTAAAATCAGATGCTGAAAACTACTTAGGAGAGAAAGTAACAGAAGCAGTTATCACTGTTCCAGCTTATTTCAATGATGCTCAGCGTCAGGCAACAAAAGATGCTGGTAAGATCGCAGGACTTGAAGTAAAACGTATCATCAACGAACCAACAGCAGCAGCACTGTCTTATGGACTTGATAACGAAGAAGAACAGAAGATCATGGTATATGACTTAGGTGGTGGTACATTCGACGTATCTATCATCGAAATTGGTGATGGTGTCATCGAAGTATTATCAACAGCTGGAGATAACAAATTAGGTGGAG